>MDTE01084838.1_pt1 | contig 12954 bp, 8 predicted proteins | sample 811231 | NCBI WGS metagenome assembly MDTE01 (sample SAMN05326651, study PRJNA326480) | marine metagenome | isolation source: seawater | place: Indian Ocean: Red Sea | collected 2010
CCGACCCCCACCGACTACCACACGGTGGACCCCAAGGATTGGGAAGAGGTCCCCGGGGGGCAGTTTCGTCTGTGCCACAATGAAGTGCCGACCAAAATCAACTGGCACTATCTCCGTTGGCAGTTTGATACCGAGACCCGGAGAAACGTGGAACTACAGGTCAACGACCGCGTAATGGATCTCCGCGAGATTCCCGTGCCACTGTACGACCACGGCTACGAGGGTTGCGAGCGATTGTTGAATTTCTGTGTAGACGTGAGAACACACATGAACGTTCGTAACTTTTTGTTCCTCGATTCGGTGCTGGTGTCGGTGGACTGGTAAGATATAAGCACGACGCGCAAGCGAGTGAGTCGTTGCAAGTGTTCGGTGAGACTCACTCGCTTGCGCGTCGTGCTTGTATTGGCATTTCTGATTGTTGACTTGAGGAAATCAAGCATGTTACGCAGGTGTCATACGGCAACTTTGGAAAAGAACGAAACCCATTCGGCCAACTTCGAAACCGAGCCCTACGAGACCGGCTGGGCAAGTGAGGCCAGATTTTTCATTCGTCCGCTAAAGATCGAACCCGAAGCGGGGGCGGCAGCGCTGACGGCCCACGTCCAGGTCTCCGCGGACGGTTTACACTGGTGCGATGAAGGAACGACGCTCGTCGTCAAAGAAGAACAGGTCCACTCTGTCCGAGTCCGCGATTTCGGCGGCTGGTTAAGATTGCGGTGCGAATTGTCTGACGGATCAACGTTCAAGCTGCTCGTCTACCTGGTGCTCAAGGAGTAACGACGACTGGTTGACGCTCGCTTTTACGTCATCTCGACAGCTGGAGCTCGTCGGCATGAACTGCATTGGTGTCAACATCCGTGCTTCGAGTTAGACACTCTCTTGTACGTCATCTTGGCGTCAGCATCCGTGGGTCGGCATTGCTATCCGTGGGCCTGTTATTCTCCCACGGATAGCAATGCCGACCCACGGATGTTTAGTAACGGTTTTCTAGCAATGGTGGATCCGCCCAAGTCGTAGACACGTGACAAATAGAATTGCCGTGAAGATTAAGGACAATCCGCTGGGCTCGGGGACCTGGCTACTGCTGGGCGCGTAACCCGAAGGAACAAAGTTGGCCGACAAGTTATTGAAATCGGTAATGTCCACATCGCCGTCTTCGTTGAAGTCTGCGGTTTCCCAACCATTGGTGGCCGCGTTCACAGCAGCCGGATCAAAGTTTGCAGACAGCGTATTGAAATCCGTAATGTCGACATCTTTGTCCCCATCCGCGTCACCCGCGAGCGCTTGAAATGACCTCAGCATCACGTTGGTGGGATTGTATTCGACGAGATAGAACATTCCGCTGCCAACATGGTTTCCGTTGACCACGGCGAATGTGCCCGATATCGAGGCGGCGGTAACGATGGTAAAATCAGCACCGAACGTTCCTGGTGTTCCACCCACAACCGGTGTAAATCCCGGTATCGTCTCGATCTCGAGCGTGCCGTCCAGGGTGGCCGTTGTGCCGACGTCCAACGCATCAAACTCACCGGGCTGTGTCCCCGCAAATTGTATTTCGAGCACGGCTGAGTTTTGCAAGTCGAGACTTCCCGCGATCGTCATCACGTCCACTGCCGACGGTGGTCCTGGCAAGGTTGCTTCGAGACGGACATTGTCGGTTTGGGGAAAGCGCCTGCTGGGACCGTTGTCGGTGAACAGCTGGAGCATTTGCAGGTCCGCAATCTGCGCGTCGGTGATAGTCAAACGCGCCGTTTCCACACCGTCAATAGTTCCGTACAGTTCATTGGCAACGCCGTCGACCACGATGGTGAATTCTTTGGGGTCTGCGAAGGGAAAGGTCATGGGCACGTCAATCACCTGTTGTGTTCCGTCAGGCTCGAACAACAACTGTACTTTTCCCGCATCGTCGAGGGCGTACCAGGCCACGTTACGGACCTCGCCAGGCGCAAATCCGTCTCCGACGAATCCAAACGTCTGATTGTGGCTGGTCGAGTCCAGTTTCCAATCCCAACTCAGCGAATAGACTCCGTTGGGATCGAGCCCTTCCGTCATTCCGGCCGAATTCGTATAGAACGTTGCACTTGGGCCGTTGGCGGCCGCCGGCCCATCCAGAAACTGACCGGAAAAGTCAGGGTTCGCCGCGCCAAGGGGAACGATGGGTCCGGGAGTCACGTTCCAGCCGTTTTGGTTTTGCAACAGCGCACCCGGAGAGTAGCCCGCATCGGTACTATCCTCAAAGTCGTCCATGAACACGTGAGGCTGAAGTAGGTTGGCGTGATCGGCCAGGTAGGTTTCCCAACCGTACCCGGCGGGAATGTTCGGGTCGCCAACAGGTCCCCAGTAAGAGTCCGGCGTGTCACCGTACGGCCGGGCGTTAGAGAAAACCAACGCATTCGGGTATTGCCCTTTGATCCAGTCCATCACCGTGCGGGCGGCGGATATTTTCAGTCGGACGACTTCGTCGTAGACCAACCAGCCGTGGTTCCCGTTAGGATCGGTGTTGTAAGCACCCTGGATCTCCGACTGCAGAGCTGGGGTAACGGTGCTGGGATTCAGTAGCTGATTGGGGTCTTCCTGCAGGTTATAGAACCAGGGTAGACCTTGAGCCGCCGACTCGCTAAGCATCGACAGGCTCTTTTCCCAGTCCAGTGTTGTATTCATGCCCGCGGCTGCGTATTCGGCCGCGTCCCAATTGTTGAACGTGTCGCTGGAGAGAGCCATGATCTGGAACGGATGGCTGCGGATCCACGACTCTCCGTATCCCATCGTTTGCGCGCGGCCATATTGTAATCCGCACGAAACGACCAGCGGTAGCCAGAGCAGGCACCGGAGATTTCTGAAGAGATTGACCATCAGTTCCGCCGAAACGATTTCGCTTGCCCGTCTTTATTATACAAGGATTCTCACACTTTGGTCGTCTGGACGTATGGGTGTGCCCGGCTCCAGCTGAATCAGCTGTTTCCAAGATTGTCGCCGTTAGTCGCTACTGCCTGAACGTTGGACCGCTCTCGACGTTGCCACTACAATGAAGGGTAAGGCGTTCAGGCATCACGGGCCATGTTGTGAAGCCCGCATCACCGAACCGAGGTGAAACATCGAAAAGCGACAACTGGCGAACACTGACTTGGAACTGTCCGCGATCGGCATGGGTGGCGCCCACCTGCAGCAGTCTCAGGTGTATGACTACGGCGCAACGATGAACGAAGAGGATGCGGTTGCTGCCATACATCACGCCGGGCTTGCCGGGATTAACTTGATCGACACGTCGCCCTTGTACTGGGACAGTGAATCTGTCGTCGGTCGTGCTTTGGTTGGCCGCCGCGACCAATTCATCATCTCAACCAAAATCGGCCAGTTTCAGGGCTACCACGACGACACGTTCGATAATACGTGGCGTGTGCTCGAAACAAGTCTTCAGCGGCTGGGCTGCGATCAAGTCGACATTCTATTCTTGCACAGTCTGCAGGACGATCAGCCGTGGTCTTCGCTGCTGGCACCCGACAAGATCGTACCGGCATTGATTCGAGCTCGAGACCAGCGTCTGGCGCGATATCTGGGAGTGTCCGGATGGCGCACAGAACCGTTGGTCGAAGCCATGTCCAGCGGCATCTTTGATGTGGCCATGAGCTACTATGAATACAATCTTCTCCGCCTGGACGGTCTCGGTGTGGTCGGCGCGGCGGAAAGACTGGGAATGGGATTGATCAACGCGGGACCGCTGGTGGGAGGATTGTTAAACGGAGATGATCCTGACCAGATGGAACCTCGTCGGCGAGATCGTTTGCGGCCTGGCGAGGCAGAGCGAATTCGGCATTGGCGGGCCTTGTGCCGCGAATACGACTATCCCTTGCCGGCACTGAATCTACGATTCTCCGTCGGCACAGCCCCGTTTGCGTCGACTGTGATTGGCATGCGGAACGTTGCCGAGGTCGATGCGGCAGTCAGCGCGGTTGCTGAATCGGTGCCTGGCGAGTTGAGGGCGGAAGTGGAGCGGTGGCGGGCGGGCGCGGCTGGGTTGAAGAATCCAGGTTAACTCGCAATACAATAGGTTTCGGTGTTCGGGTTTCAGGATTAAACACGCGACTTGATTGCAAGAACGCCGTTAACGTTCACTGAATCTTCGGCAAAGGAGCAACCATGGTCGGCCGATTTCAGAGACTGCAGGTCGCGGTCCTCGTCTCATGTATTACGTTCGCGGGCACGCGTTCCGCTATAGCCGAGGTGATGGCCGTCCGGAATCCACAGAATTTGCCCGCCGAGTTACAGGTCGAGCGAATTCCCCTGGGCATTGTCAACGACTACAAACCGTGCGTGGTTAAACTTGACAGCCGCGAACTGCTGGTCGTCGCGTTTCATCAGTACCAGCTGGAAGGGGAAGAACGCGGCAAGATTCGCGAAGACAACATCCTCTTTCGTTCCACGGATGGCGGGCGAACCTGGACGTCCCGCGAAACGTTGCCGGTCGTCGGTCGCGAACCTTACTTTTCCTCAACGCGCGGGGGCACGTTGTTTCTCACCGAGCACTTGCTCAAGCGGGACGTGCGAAACGATTTGGATTACGTCCACAGCTACGTCCATCGTTCCGCCGACCGAGGGAAGACCTGGGAGACGACCCGCATCTTGTCCTCGGACGTTCCCGGAGCTGTCGACAAAGCCTGGGTGCACACCAGCAGGAACGTCTACGAACTGCAAGACGGTACCCTGATTTTGGGCGTGTCAGCAAAAGGGGGTGGCGATGTTCTTTGGAAGTCGGTCGATAACGGTCGCACCTGGAACCGAAAAACTGTCTGCAGGTTTACAGATGTTGACACGCGCAAACTGTGGTGGCCATTCTATGCGGAAACGTTGTTCTACCAAGCGTCCAACGGCGACCTGTTGACGTTGTTCCGCGTCGATCCCAAGCAGTTTCCCCCGCTGCCGGGCAGCCCCATCCCTCAAGCCAAAAACGACCAGTCCGAAAGGTTGATCGTGTTTCGTTCGGTCGATGGGGGCGCGCATTGGACGCGCGATCCGGAATTGGGCAGCTACTACGGCGAAATGTATCCGGCGATTCTTGAACTGAACGATAAACGCTTGCTACTTACATTCACCGTACGGGCGGAGAGGCCGCCGTTGGGAGTGCATGCCGTTCTGGGCAGGGCGACGTCGACGGGATTTGAATTTGATTTTGAGTCAGACCGCATTGTCATCGATGAAAAGACGCCCGAAGACCAGGGTAGTGGGGGAGGCTTTGGACCGACCGTGCAACTCGAGGACGGTACGCTGGTGACGGCTTACAGTTTTCGCGATGGTAATGGCCAGACACATTTGGAAATTGCCAGGTGGCGATTGCCTTGAGGGACACGTAAACGGGGGCAAGATCTTTCGATCACCACAAAATCCCGTTCGGTTGCCAGCGAAACGTTCAGGAGAACGGTTCAACAACCGTCTTGCTCGACATCTGCGCGTTGCGGCGTGCTCGCCGGCACCGGGAGATCCGCCGCCCAGTAGACGGCGTTACGTAGCAGATTTCGAAAGTCCGCCAATTGGAAGTCGCCCGGGTGCCCAAGTGACGTGAAGAACACTTTGCCGCGCTGGGGCCGCTCGTGGGTCCAGGCGACCGGTTCGTGTGTTTCCACTCCGTCGACACGGCCCACCAGCAACGGCGCAGCTGTGGTGGCCAAGGGTTCGATCCGATACAACGAGCCACACACTTGGAATTCGCTGGACTGCACGCCTTGCAGAATCGGATGCCTGGCCACGTCCTTGGCCTGGTAGATCACTGCCTTCATGTCGTTTCCGTGATGGTCGAGTCCGTCGCCCGGTTCGCCCCGGCGGAGGCAAAACGCGTGATTGGTGGTGCGCAGGGCGATTATCGGTTTGCCGTCGGCAATGTACTGGCGACAGATGTCGAGCTGGTGCTTCGGCAACGTGCGCCGCCGAATGGACCAGATCGCTACATCGGCATCGTTCAACACCTCGATTCCAGGAATATCATTGCGGTCTGTTGAGTTTGCATAGACGCAGGTAATCTTGAAATCTCGCCCGAAATTCCGCAGCACAAACGGCGGCAGGGTTGTCGCGGAGTCATAGAGGTCTTCCGCCATCACCACCACCAGGTGTTTCCGCTTATCGTCGGGAAATCGAAACGGCTCACCGCCCAGGATGTCGGCGCTGGTGATGGTGGGACACCAGTACCTTTCCACATGCTCAAATACGAGGTCATTCCCGGTGTGGTGATGGACATACGGTTCGTCCCGCGGGTTGTACATGGAGTCCGTCATGTCGCGCATCAACACGACATTCTGTCCCTGGTAGACCAATTGCCGGATACCAAACGGCTGTCCCAGGACACACATGTTCGTGTGCACGCCCATCAAGATGACGTTGGTAATGCCGCGTTGCTTCATCAGATAGAACGCTTCGGCACCAGCGCTGATCGCGTCGCCTTCAACAATTTCAAGTGTGTCAATCTGGCGCTGGTAGAATCTCACAGCCGGCCGAATGGCTCCGTCGTCGTCGCATGGTTGGGCAATCGAGACAGGCATCTTTGCTTCATGTGCCTCGTCCAGGGATTGATTCGTTAACTCAGAGCGGCCGTTTGATGGTAAGGCAATCACGAAAAGCATTGCTGTCAACGAACGATTGCATCAAGCATTTCTAGTGTGTGGTGCGGATGCCGCTCTGTTGAGCCGTGGATCAAGACTTGCAACATGAAGCGGCAGACAAATCCACTGACATACGTCAACGAGAAGATCGAGATGAAAGCGGACAGTCCAAGATGTAGTTCACTGAATGGATATGTACTTTTCGCTCAGGTCGTACTTTTCCTGGAACTTTTCACAACACTTACTGATCCACCCGGTACAGAGGATCGACCCCCTGGGCGAGCCGGTCGAGATTTTCCGCCGCTGCGGCCGCGCGCTTGCGCGCCGTACCTTCGGTCACGCCCGAGATGTGGGGAGTGGCTACTACGTTGGGCAGCTGGTAGACCGGTAACGTCGGGTTGGGCGGTTCCTGGGCAAACGCGTCGAGCCCCGCGCCGCCAAGCCGGTTGTTCAGCAGCGCCTCGGACAAGGCTGCTTCGTCTGCCAGCGCCCCGCGGGCGACGTTGATCAGGCAAGCTGACGGCTTCATAAGGGAGATTCTGCGAGCGTCGATAATATGGTGGGTTTCCGCATTGAGATGCAGGTGCAGGGAAAGGAAATCGCTTTCCTGTACCACGCGATCCAGGTCGTCCGGCGAGCCGAGAAACTCGGGATTAAGCTCTTCGAGTATGGCCGGCTCGATGGGGCGCACATCCACCGCATGGATCCGCATCCCGAATCCACGGGCGCGCCGGGCCAGTTCCTGGCCGCTCGAGCCGAAACCGATAATCCCCAGCACCTTCTCCTCGAGTTCCATGCTCGTTGGCTTATAGAGAATGCGCGCCTTGAAATTCGCCTCGCACTCACGGACCCGGCGCGCGAGCATCAGGATGTACATCATCGCGCACTCGGCCAACCCCACGCTGCTGAACTGGCCCGGACAGTAGGCGATGGCGAAACCGAACGTCTTCATCAATGCGAGGTCGATGTGGTCGAGTCCGGTGCCCAGGATCTGCCACAGTTTTGCCTCGGTGGCCGCCTGGTACATCTCGCGGGTGCCGACCGATCCGCCGACGTCCAGTACTGCTTCGACGCCTTGGAACTGCGGAGCCAGCGGTTTGCCGGGGTCGTAGATCGCCAGATTGTGGCGGGGTGAGACTGCCTTTATGATTTCGTCCTGCCAAAGGGGATCGGCCTCTGGCAATCGCAGGTACAGCACATTGAGTCGCTTTAGGTCAGGAGACATATTTCTTTTCTCAGTTTGTTTCTAAGGCGATGCGGATTTAAAAGTATAAAGAGCCGGAAGGTCATCACCGGCCTCTCTCGTGTCGTCATACTCGCTGGAGCCTTACCCGCCTCCAGTCTTTCACTGAAACATTGCGTCCAGCACGCATTTTGACGCAAATGTACACGCTTATCGTCGGTCAGCATCGTTCAGCCGCAACAACTCGGCATTGCCGGCGCTTAATTGAAGCGAGAACGTGCCCGTGGCTTGATCATAGCCTTCGATTGCCTGCCATTGGTCGGTCTCTCGCGATAACATGGAAACTCCGGGAACCGGTTTCCGGAGGACCAGGGTAAAGGAGGCAGGGTTGTTGTAGTCCCTGTTGACCACCATCAGGTAAGGGTGTTGATCCTTGTCCACGAACTCGCCGATCAGGGCCTCACCTCCGGTGAGAGATTCCACCCAATTGGATTTGCTGATTGGGTGGGTCCGCAATGGCAGGGGTTTGGTGTGGTAGGCGCCCGTGGACGTAAGGCCCAACAAGGTTGGGCCCCAGTTCAGGATTTCTCCGTTCAATTGTTTGAGCATGGTGTAATGTCTCGTGCGGCTGCCGTCACGGTTGATGACGGCGTCGCGCCAGTTATTGTTGCTGTATTCGATCTGGGTAAGGTAAGTGAACCACCCCAGTGCCTTGGCTCCATAGGCAAGCGTGGTGAAGGCCTGCCAGCGCAATTCGGCTTCGCTCGCGCCCCGGACGCCCAGGAATGCCGCCACGGAGACGACGACACCGAAATCGATGTTCGACTCGAAGGCCAGTTTTCGCGCAATCGCCAGGTTGGCAAAGTAATCGCCGGACTGAAAACAGCCTTTCCAATTCCCGCCGACCAGGCAGTAATGGTCGTAAGAAAAGAAACGTGGCTTGACGATATCGATATACGCTTTGATGAAATTTTCGTACCGGTCGAGCCATTGCTGCTCAGGGTCGGGGGGGGACATGTACGTGGGGAGATGGTTCACCCAGTAGATAGATCCTGGAGCCAGTCGCTGAATGCGCTCGTTAATTTTTGCCAGCCCGGGGAATCTGTCTTCGCCGGGCTCGTCGCCACCCTCGAAGCCCCAAAACATCGGGTCTTTGGTGATCTCGGCGAGGCGCTCGTCGTCCGGCGGAATGCCGGCCGCGAATAATGTCCCGAATGCAGCGGCGTCGTGGGTGCCCAGTGAAAAGTTCGCCAGGGCGTATTCGGCGATCAGTCGATCCGAGGTGATGTTTGGGTACAGCGCCATCTCGCGCATCGTCGGCGATTCGAGCGTATTCAGGCCCGGCCACAGCCACCCAAAGATCGGAAAGATTTCGTCGACCGGGCGTTTCGGCATGCTGAATTCATCCAAGTAGTCACGAATGGTGCCCTGGCGCAGCGAGATCTCGTCGCACCGTACGAGTTCCTCGTCCCCGTCGTGCGAAATGGTGACGCGGACGTCCAGGTCGCGCTTGGACTTGGGTGCGCGGACCTCGGCGAAGAACTCGACCCGACGACCCTGGGTCTCCGGCAGCACGATCTCGAACGAGCTCAATGAGATGTTAGACTCCCGGAACGTGTCCAGTGATAGGTTGGGCGCGTAGTACCCTTTGAAAAGGTGTTTTCCCAACGCTCCCAGTGACATCGTGTCGCGATTCAGCCACTCGACGGTCACGACGGCGCGCGGACTGGTCGATGCATAGAACCCTTTGAACAGGTACTCCTGGTCGGGGGCGGCTTTGAGCCGTGAAATTTCCCGCCCGGTTACCGTCGCCCTGACGATCCGTTGGTTGTTCGGGAGCCCCCACTTCTGCGTGAGCGCGTACCCGACGGCATTCTCTTCTTCGGCGGAGAGAACTTCGTCGTAGAACATGATTTCCGCCACATCGCCCTTCCCGTCAACGCCCAGGACACCACCTCCGTGATACAACGCAATCTGGTCAAATGTAGCGATTGTGCCTGTGCCGATTTTGGCGGCAGGAGGTACCGGGACCTCCCATATTTGATGCTGCTCTTGTCCCTGTTCTTCTTGCCACCAGGAACGCATGTTCCCGCCGTCGCTAAGGATTTCGGCCTCTCCGGTCGCGGCGTCGTACTTGGCAGTTATCATCTGATAGCTGGTGCGACCGCCGGGAATAGTTGCCCGTACTTCCTTGGCAAATCGCCCGGACAATTTCATCGAATTGCTGTCGGGTGGGACGCCTCCTGGCGTTGTGCCACAGCTCTTGGTGGAAATATACGCATGTCCGTTGTCACTGCTGCCGAGCCAGGTGTCGTGGTCTCCAGCGTCGTATGGGGGCTCAGCGACACCCCTGGGTTTGACCACGATAAAAACGGTCATGCCCGGGTTCGCACCGGTTGTACTGCTCGTGACCGAAAAACCTTCCAAATGTTCCAGTTCTTCGAACCTCAGCGCGTCATTACCGTTTGTCCAACCTTCCGAAACGAATGTCGGCCTGTGCGCCGCCGTTCCTTGGATCGCATGATTGTCTTGGCCGGACTTGTCGTACCACTGGGCAACGTCGCTGGCTACAAAACCGTCCTCATTGGCCTTCTTACCGGCCGAGTCTTCGATCGTTGAAGGATCGGATGCATCCAGGTGAAGGGTCAGCCCGCCCCATGCCGGCCCGCAGACCAGCAGCGCAAGCACTAACATACAAACGCTTGATAGGATTCCTGCTGATGCTGTTTTCATCGTCTTCTCTCCGTTGTCGTTTGAGTTACCCATTCCTCTCGCTGCCAACTGGCCCGGCTCCTGCTGACTTCCCCTCTGTTACTTCAAGTTGAGTCTCTTTGCTTTGATCAGCGGCCATTTTATCGTGAACACAGGGCGAACCCTAAGAATATAAATACGAAAAACCAGCACTCAAGTCCATGGACGGGCATCCGAAATATCTGTCGTTTTGTCCCTTATGGTTATGACGTCTGAGTGGAATATTTTCGCTACGGGTGGAATTTTCCCGTGGCGGATGTTTCGGGAATTGGTTGATTGGGAATTGGGATCCGCTACCTGTCTCTACTAAGTTTCATGCTTGAAGGATCACGTGAGGGAAGTTGTCCCTACGAGATTCCGATTTGTGTCGGCAACGCTGTGATCACGATCGGGGCATTTGGGTGGTCAACGAGTGCATGCTTCGGTCGCGGGAAAACAGCGAAATGGGATACGAACCGGCGCACCCGAAGGGTGACTTGTAGATCATACTTCAAAGCCATTTGAGGCGTGTTTCCACTCCACGCCGTGACGACGTGGAGTGGATAATCTGGGGCTAATTCAGTTTCTCTCGAAGCCCGTCAGGCGTGGAACAGTCGTGACCTAGGCAGCCCCCAGGCCATGTGTTATGCTATTTGTAAATAGAGGTGTGAGACTTTCCGACGAGCTAGTCGGCTACAGTTCATTCAAATTCGATATTAGCGGTCATCTGGTTAGATCCTGTTCCACTTGATGGTGGGACCAGCTCCAATGCTGCCAGGTCCTTCTACTCTCGACCGCGATTGATTTTCTTGCTCCTTGCGGTCACCGCCATTTGCTACATGCGCTTGGCGTTAGATTCTCTCGAAACGTGATAAGGAGACGCTGGCCGACAACAAAGCAACTGTCCCTTTCCATAGGGGCTTGCAGTACCGCAATCGTTCACGGTTCGGTATGCCGCCGCGCCGGGCTCCTCCGGTGCACAAGAAGAAAGTAGATACAAGAATGAGATTCTCCCAGCTCGGCTTGTCCGAGCCCTTAGTCCGAGCAACCGATGCGTTGGGCTACGAAACCGCTACGCCGATTCAGGCGCAAGCGATTCCAGTGATCCTTGCTGGTGGTGACCTGATTGGCATTGCCCAAACTGGCACAGGCAAAACAGCCGCCTTCACACTGCCAATGCTCGATCGACTGAATGCATTGCGGCCTGCGCCGAAAAAGAAACAAAAGGCCGATGGCGAGCGACGAAACGGGTACCATGGTGCGAATCGGAGAGCACGGACTCTACGTGCGCTGGTGCTTGCACCGACGCGTGAACTGGCAGCCCAGATCGAGGGCAGTCTCAATCGCTATGGTCGGCACACGCCACTTCGACAGACGGTCGTTTTTGGTGGGGTGTCACAGACTCATCAAGTAAAATCGCTCCGTCATGGTGTCGACGTCTTGGTGGCAACTCCCGGCCGACTACTCGATCTGATGGGACAAGGTTATATTGATCTATCCGAGATTGAAATCCTAGTTTTCGATGAGGCCGATCAGATGCTGGATATGGGATTTTTACCGGCATTGAAGCGCATTGTTTCGGCAGTGCCAACGCAGAGACAGACGTTGATGTTCTCTGCCACGATGCCCGTTGAGATTCGCCGTTTGGCACAGCAGTGGTTGACGGAGCCTGCCTCGATTCAGGTGACACCTGTCGCTACATCATCTGGGCAGATTACTCAATCGGTGCATTTGGTTGACAAGCGACGCAAGCCAGATTTGCTTTCATACTTTCTCCACGAAATCCCGCAGAGTCGGACTTTGGTTTTTAGTCGCACGAAGCACGGGGCAGACAAGATCGTCAAACGGCTCAACCGAGATGGCCTGAATGCTGTGGCAATTCACGGAAATAAGAGCCAGAATGCGCGTAACCGAGCACTAGCGAGGTTCAAGAGCAAAAGTCCGCCAGTGCTGGTGGCAACCGACATCGCGGCCCGCGGTTTGGATATCAACAATATTTCGCACGTGGTGAACTTCGATTTGCCGGAAACTCCCGAGACCTATATCCATCGTATCGGCCGGACTGCACGGGCGGGGGCCGAGGGAGTTGCGGTTTCTTTCTGTTCCGGTGATGAGCGAGGGCTACTAAGGCAGATCGAACGACTAACCAAGGTTGCGATCGAAGTCGAAGCGACCATTGATGGATTCGAACCGACCGAGCCAGTTCGCAACGGCCACCATAACACAAATGGCAAGCCCCGGGCCAAGCGCAAACCGCGCCGCTTTGGCTCAAAGACAGAAGCCGGCGCTTCGTCTGTTGAGCGGAGACCTCGCAGAAGGAAAAGAAGGCCAGGAAAAGTTTCGGCGACTGGTCGAGCACGGAGTCCGCATACGACCACTGTCTAAAGCATCAGTATCATCAAGTTCAACCAACATAGGGAGCATGTATGGCCAAAAATCAAAATACCATGGAGA
>MDTE01126932.1_pt1 | contig 12954 bp, 12 predicted proteins | sample 811231 | NCBI WGS metagenome assembly MDTE01 (sample SAMN05326651, study PRJNA326480) | marine metagenome | isolation source: seawater | place: Indian Ocean: Red Sea | collected 2010
TGAACTAGCTCTTGGAAGAAATGTTTTGGTGGCATTCATGCCTTGGAATGGATATAATTTTGAAGATTCAATTTTAATATCTGAAAAAGTTGTTCAAGATGATGTTTTCACATCAATTCATGTTGAAGAATTTGAAGTCATGGCAAGAGATACAAAACTTGGCCCAGAGGATGTAACAAGAGATATTCCGAATGCAAGTGAGGAAATGCTTATTAATCTTGATGAAACAGGGATTGTATACGTAGGAGCTGAAGTTAAATCTGGAGATATATTAGTAGGTAAAGTTACACCAAAAGGAGAGTCACCAATGACCCCTGAAGAGAAATTACTAAGAGCTATATTTGGTGAAAAAGCTGCAGATGTAAAGGATACAAGTTTAAGAGTTCCCCCAGGGGTAAAAGGTACTGTTGTTGAAATAAGAGTATTTTCAAGAAGAGGTATAGAAAAAGATGAAAGAGCAATTAGTATTGAAAACTCTCAGATTGAATTAGTATCTAAAGATAGAGATGATGAATTAAGTATTTTAGAAAAAAGTTTTGGAAATCATATTAAAGAATTACTTACCGGAAAACAATTTCTTTCAGGTTTAGATTCTTTTCAAAAGAATTCAAAGTTAACTTTTGATCAATTAGATATGCTAAACATTCATGATTTAATTAAAATAAATATCGAAGAAGAAAAAACTACATCACAAATTGAAGCTCTAATAAAAAATTATGAAAATCAATTGGGAAATATTAATCAAAAATTTGAAAATAAAATTGACAAAATTCAAAGTGGAGATGAGTTGCTTCCTGGTGTTCTAAAACTTATTAAAGTATTTATTGCGGTAAAAAGAAAACTTCAACCAGGCGATAAGATGGCAGGAAGACATGGTAATAAAGGAGTTATATCTAAAATCTGTCCAGTAGAGGACATGCCTTATCTTGAAGATGGTAGACCAGTAGATATAGTTTTAAATCCACTTGGTGTCCCAAGTCGTATGAATATAGGGCAGATACTTGAGACTCACTTGGGATGGGCATCAGCATCATTAGGAAGTGAAGTAAATGAAATGATCTCAAAAATGCAAGTTATTGGAAATTCTAAAGACTTAAAAAATAAGTTATTGGAAATATATGACCTTCAAGATCATAAATCAAAAATTGAAAAAATGAATGATGATGAATTATTAGAGCTTGCTAATAATCTAAAGGAGGGCGTTCCCTTTGCGACCCCTGTTTTTGATGGTGCTAAAGAAAAAGACATTACTGATCTTTTGACAAAATCTGGAGTATCAAAGTCTGGTCAAGAAATTTTATATGATGGTGTAACTGGAGAAAAATTTGAAAGACCAGTTACAGTAGGCTATGTTTATATGCTTAAGCTTCATCATTTAGTTGATGAAAAAATACATGCTAGATCTATAGGACCTTATAGTTTGGTTACTCAGCAGCCATTGGGTGGCAAAGCTCAATTTGGAGGTCAAAGATTTGGGGAGATGGAAGTTTGGGCTCTAGAGGCATATGGAGCTGCTTACACTCTTCAGGAAATTCTCACTATTAAATCTGATGATGTTGCAGGTAGAACAAAGGTTTATGAGTCTATTGTCAAGGGTGATAACAATTTTGAGTCAGGAACACCAGAATCTTTTAATGTTATGGTTAAAGAACTTCGTTCCTTAGGTTTAAATTTACAGTTTAAAGAAAATATTGAACAAATTAATAAAATTGAAAATATGGTAGGTGAAAATGAATAGAGAATTAGTTAATATTTTTAATCAAAATCAGGGTGTACAAAATTTTAACAGTCTTAAAATCTCTATAGCAAGCCCTGAAGATGTTAGATCTTGGTCTTTTGGAGAAATAAAAAAACCTGAAACCATAAATTATAGAACTTTCAAACCTGAAAAAGATGGACTTTTTTGTTCAAGAATTTTTGGACCTGTTAAAGATTATGAATGTCTTTGTGGCAAATATAAAAGAATGAAGTTTAGAGGTATAATTTGTGAAAAATGTGGTGTTGAAGTCACATTATCTAAAGTTAGAAGAGACAGAATGGGTCACATCGAATTGGCTGCTCCAGTATCTCATATATGGTTCATGAAATCTTTGCCAAGTAGAATAGCAACTTTACTTGATATGACTATTAAAAATTTAGAAAAAGTTCTATATTTTGAACAGTTTATAGTTGTTGAGCCAGGTTTAACAGATCTTAAAAAAGGTCAAATTATTTCTGAAGAGGAATATATTGATTGTCAAGATGAGTATGGAGAAGATTCATTTAGTGCTGCTATAGGTGCGGAGGCTATAGAGCAAATGTTAATAAATATTGATTTAGAAAAAGATTATGAGCAGACAAAAAATGAATTTTCGGAAACTAAATCAGAGTTAAAAAAAACTAAGCTTACAAAAAGAATTAAATTATTAGAATCTTTTATAGTTTCTAAGAATAAGCCTGAGTGGATGATATTGAGAGTTTTGCCTGTTATTCCACCCGAACTAAGACCTTTAGTACCACTTGATGGTGGTAGATTTGCGACAAGTGATTTGAATGATTTATACAGAAGGGTTATTAATAGAAATAATAGACTTAAAAGATTAATAGATCTTAGGGCTCCAGATATAATTGTTAGAAATGAAAAAAGGATGCTCCAAGAATCTGTAGATGCTTTATTTGATAACGGAAGAAGAGGTCGAGTCATAACCTCTACAAATAAAAGACCACTAAAATCGCTTTCTGATATGTTAAAAGGAAAGCAAGGAAGGTTTAGGCAAAATCTTCTTGGTAAAAGAGTTGATTATTCAGGAAGATCAGTAATAGTTGTTGGTCCTAGTTTAAAACTTCATCAATGTGGTATTCCTAAAAAAATGGCCTTAGAATTATTTAAGCCCTTTATTTTTCATAAACTGGATATTTATGGTTGGGCCAACACCATAAAGGCCGCAAAAAAACTTGTTGAAAAAGAAGATCCAAGAGTTTGGGATATTTTAGAAGAAGTTATAAGAGAGCATCCTGTTTTATTGAACAGAGCACCTACCTTACATAGATTGGGTATACAGGCATTTGAGCCAGTTTTGATTGAAGGAAAATCAATTCAACTACATCCATTAGTTTGCACAGCTTTCAATGCTGACTTTGATGGTGATCAAATGGCAGTTCATGTACCTCTAAGTTTAGAAGCTCAACTTGAAGCAAGAGTTTTGATGATGAGTACAAATAATATTTTATCACCATCTAGTGGAAAGCCTATAATTGTTCCATCTCAAGATATTGTTTTAGGCATATATTATTTGTCTGTAATGAGAGAAAATCAAAAAGGTGAGAATAGATCGTTTTTAGACACTAATGAAATTTTAAAAGCTCTTGAAAACAAAGATATAAGTCTTCATACAAAAATTATATCAAGAATTAAGGACTATAATGGCATAGTTTCTAAAATAGAAACTACTCCTGGAAGAATGATACTGGCAAATTCACTTCCAAAACATAAAAAAATTAATTTTTCATTAATTAATAAAGTTCTTACAAAAAAAGAAGTAAGTAATATTATTGATACTGTTTATAGATTCTGTGGTCAAAAAGAGACTGTTTTATTTGCTGATCACATAATGCAAATAGGTTTTAAATACTCTGCAATTGCAGGCATTTCTTTTGGTAAAGATGATTTAATTATTCCTGTTGAGAAACAAAAATTACTTGATGAAACGCAAAGCAAAGTTCAAGAATATGAAAATCAATATCAAGACGGTTTAATTACCCAAGGTGAAAAATATAATAAGGTTGTTGATGCATGGTCTGAATGTACTAACAAAGTTGCCGATAAGATGTTAGATGTTATATCTAACCCTGAAGATGAAAAACCTATAAACTCTGTTTTCATGATGGCGCATTCAGGAGCAAGGGGATCCGCTGCTCAACTAAAGCAGTTAGCAGGTATGAGGGGTTTAATGGCTAAACCTTCTGGTGAAATTATTGAAAATCCAATTAAATCAAATTTTAAAGAAGGTCTTTCCGTTTTAGAGTATTTTACTTCTACCCACGGAGCTAGAAAAGGTTTAGCTGATACTGCGCTTAAAACTGCTAGCAGTGGTTATTTAACAAGACGCCTAGTTGATGTTGCCCAAGATGCTGTAATTAGGGAAGAAGATTGCGGAACAAATAATGGAGTAATTGTTGAAGAGATAGTGGAGTCAGGAAATATCACTTCTCCTTTAACCGAGAGGATATTGGGAAGAACTCCTTGTGATGATTTAAATGATGCAAATAATAATTTGATAGTTAAAGCTGGGGATATTATTGAGGAAAAACACCTAGAATCAATCATAAAACTTGGAATAAGATCTCTAAAAATAAGATCAGTCTTAACTTGCGAGACCCAAGAGGGTATTTGTGTAAAGTGTTATGGAAGAGATTTGGCTAGAGGTTCTAAAGTAAATATAGGAGAAGCAGTTGGTATTATTGCTGCCCAATCCATTGGAGAACCAGGAACGCAATTAACTATGAGGACATTTCATATCGGTGGAGCAGCAAGTTCATCGGTAGAGCAATCAAATTATCTTGCGCCTGTTGATGGTATAATTAAGATTGAAAATGGAAAATTAATTGAAGACAAATTTTCAAATAAAATAATTTTGAGTCGCAATACAAAAGTAAAAATTATTGTTGAAGATTCTGAAAAATTTTCAGTAAATATCCCTTTTGGTTCCAAAATATTTTATAAAGATGGAGATTCAATTAAAGCTAATCAAATAGTAGCTGAGTGGGATCCTTATACATTACCAATCATAGCTGAGAAAAATGGATTTATTAAATATGTTGACTTAAAGCAAGGAATTTCATTTAGGGAGACAGTAGATGACACAACAGGTATATCAAGTAAAATCGTAATTGATTGGAGTCAAAACCCTAAATCAAAAAACTTTAAACCTGCAATAAATGTTCAGGATACTTTAGATGAAAAAGATTCAGATATAGAAAATTTTATTAACTATCCTATGTCAATTGATACGATTTTGAGTGTTGAAGATGAACAAGAAGTCTATGCTGGTCAAGTTTTAGCAAGAATTCCAAAAGAATCATCAAAAACAAAAGATATCACTGGAGGGTTGCCAAGAGTTGCTGAATTATTTGAAGCTAGAAAACCTAAAGATCCAGCAATTATGTGTGAGATTGATGGTAAAATATCATTTGGCAAAGATTATAAAAATAAAAGAAGATTAATAATTACTAGTTTGGATGAAAATGATACTTTTGAAATTTTAATTCCAAGATCTAAATATTTAAATGTTCAAGATGGAGATTTTGTAAAAAAAGGCGATATACTTGTCGAAGGCACGCCTGTTCCTCATGATATATTAAGAATACTTGGAGTTGAGGAACTTGCAAGATATTTAGTAAGAGAAGTTCAATCTGTTTACAAATTACAAGGTGTTTATATTAATGATAAACATATAGAAACTATTGCAAGACAGATGTTACAAAAGGTTCAAATCAAAAACCCTGGAGATTCAAGTTTAATGATCGGTGAGCAAGCTCATAAAAAAGATATTTTAAAGCTTAATGATGAGTTAGAGCTTAATAAAAAAAATCTAGTTGAATTTGAACCTGTTTTACTAGGTATTACTAAGGCTAGTTTACAAACTTCATCATTTATTTCAGCTGCTTCTTTTCAGGAAACAACTAAAGTATTGACAGATGCTGCAACTCTTGGAAAGATTGATTCATTAAATGGATTAAAAGAAAATGTAATAGTTGGTAGACTCATACCTGCTGGAACTGGAAGTATTACATCCGAATATGAGAAGATTGCATCAAACAAAGATAAGGAAATAATTGAATCAAGAAAAGAGGCGGAAAATATTGAAAATACCTAAAAAAGTTAGATATTTTCTTGACTTTAGTTAAATCAATTAATAAAGACGCCTACGATTTGTTGATGGTAGTGGAAAATTAATTCCAAACACTTAACACAGGATAAATAAATGCCGACGATTAACCAATTAGTACGAAAAGGTCGTAAACAGCAAAAGAAAAGAAATAAAGTACCTGCTTTATCTGCGTGCCCTCAAAAAAGAGGTGTTTGTACAAGAGTTTACACTACTACACCAAAAAAACCAAACTCAGCTCTTAGAAAAGTAGCCAGAGTAAAATTAACTAATGGTCAGGAAGTTTCAGCATATATACCTGGAGAAGGTCATAACTTACAAGAGCACTCTGTAGTTTTATTAAGAGGGGGTAGAGTTAAAGATTTACCTGGAGTAAGATATCATATCTTGAGAGGCACATTAGATACACAGGGAGTTAGCTCAAGAAAACAAAGGCGCTCATTATATGGAGCTAAAAAACCTAAATAATCTATGTCTAGAAGAAGAGCAGCAGAAAAAAGAACTATACTCCCGGATCATAAGTACAAGGATATTGTTCTTGCAAAATTTATGAATAGAATAATGCTTGATGGTAAAAAATCTATCTCTGAAAATATAGTTTATGGTGCATTTGATATTGTATCAAAAAAAACTGATAAAAGTCCAATTGAATTTTTCCATGAAGCTCTAAATAATGTCAAACCCAATCTTGAGGTAAGATCCAGAAGAGTGGGTGGTGCTACATATCAAGTCCCTATGGAGGTTAGGCCAAAAAGAGCACAAACACTTGCAATGAAATGGATTGTTGACTCTGCTTCAAAAAGGAATGAAAAAACGATGCGAGAAAGAGTAGCAAATGAGATAGTTGATGCATTTAATAATAAAGGCAATGCTGTAAAAAAAAGAGAAGAAACTCACAAGATGGCAGAAGCCAATAGAGCATTCTCTCATTTCAGGTGGTAAATATGTCAAGAACTCATCCTTTAGATAAATATAGAAACATTGGAATAATGGCTCATATAGATGCTGGCAAAACTACAACAACAGAAAGAATTTTATATTATACAGGAAAATCTCATAAAATTGGTGAGGTGCATGATGGTGCAGCAACCATGGACTGGATGGAGCAAGAGCAAGAAAGAGGTATAACTATTACTTCAGCTGCAACTACTTGTTTTTGGAATGATCATAGAATAAACATAATTGACACACCTGGACATGTTGATTTTACAATTGAAGTTGAAAGATCTTTAAAAGTTCTTGATGGGGCTGTGGCTGTTTTTGATGGAGTTGCTGGTGTTGAACCTCAATCAGAAACTGTGTGGAGACAGGCTGACAAATATAATGTTCCAAGAATGTGTTTTATCAACAAGCTTGATCGAACAGGTGCAAATTTCTTCATGTGTGTAGATATGATACCTGAAAGATTGGGTTCATACCCTTTAGTATTGCAATTGCCTATTGGTATAGAGAGTAATCTTAAAGGTGTTGTAGACCTTGTAGAAAACAATGCAATTATATGGAAAGATGAAAGTTTAGGAGCAAAATTTGATATAGTAGATATTCCAGATGATTTAAAAGATAAAGCAAATGAATATCGCGAAAAATTAATTGAAAAAGTTGTAGAAGAAGACGACTCGATAATGGAAAATTATCTTGAAGGTAATGAACCTTCTATAGAAGATTTAAAAAAATGTATAAGAAAAGGTACAATTAAAGGTTCTTTTGTTCCAGTTTTAACGGGATCAGCTTTCAAAAATAAAGGTGTCCAACCACTTCTTGATGCTGTTATAGATTATATGCCATCACCAAAAGATGTATCAAACGTAAAAGGCATTGATATAAATGATGAATCAATTGAATTAACTAGAGTTTGTGATGATAATGAACCATTTAGTGCACTAGCTTTTAAAATTATGACTGATCCTTTTGTGGGAAGTCTAACATTTACAAGAATTTATTCTGGAACAATTAACACAAAAGATACAGTGTTAAATCCTGTTTCTGGAAAAAAAGAAAACATTGGAAGAATGCTTTTGATGCACGCTAATAATAGAGAAGAAATTAAAACAGCCAATGCTGGTGATATAGTTGCTCTTGTTGGTTTGAAAGATGTTACAACTGGTGAAACTCTTTGCGATATAGCAAAACCTATTGTTTTAGAAAGAATGGATTTCCCTGATCCAGTAATAGAGGTTGCAGTTGAACCAAAAACTAAAGCTGATCATGAAAAAATGGGCACAGCTCTAGGAAGACTTGCTCAAGAAGACCCAAGCTTTAGGGTAACAACTGATCATGAAAGCGGTCAAACAATAATTAAAGGAATGGGAGAGTTACATCTAGAAATTCTAGTTGATCGAATGAAAAGAGAATTTAAGGTAGAAGCTAACGTAGGAGCTCCTCAAGTTGCTTATAGGGAAACAATCTCGAGTTCTTTTGATGTTGACTATACACATAAAAAACAATCTGGAGGAGCGGGTCAATTTGCAAGAGTTAAGATTACTTTTGAACCTGGTGAACCAGGTAGTGGATATGAATTTATTAATAAAATTAAGGGAGGTAATATCCCAACAGAACTTATTCCAGGTGTTGAAAAAGGACTTATTTCTCAACAACAAACTGGTGTAATGGCAGGATTTCCATGTATAGATTTCAAAGCTACTTTGACTGATGGGGCATACCACGATGTTGACTCAAGTGTACTTGCATTTGAAATCGCTGCTAGAGCTGCTTTTAGAGAAGGTATAGCTAAAGCTAATCCAGTACTATTAGAACCAATGATGAAAGTTGAGGTTGTCACTCCTGAGGAATATATGGGTGATGTTATTGGAGACTTGAATAGTAGAAGGGGTCAAGTTCAAGAAATGTCAACAAGAGGTAATGCGAATGTTGTTGATGCAATGGTGCCTTTAGCAAATATGTTTGGATATGTAAATAATTTAAGATCACTGTCTCAAGGAAGGGCAAATTATTCAATGCAATTTGATCACTATGAACAAGTCCCTTCAAATGTTGCTGAAGAAGTAAAGGCCAAGTTAGCGTAATGGAATCACAAAATATAAGAATTAGATTAAGAGCTTTTGATAATAAGCTTCTTGATAACAGTACTGGAGAAATAATAAATACAGCAAAAAGAACTGGTGCAAAGATTAAAGGCCCTATTCCTTTGCCTACGAGGTTAGAAAAATTCACGGTAAATAAATCACCTCATGTTGATAAAAAAAGCCGTGATCAGCTTGAAATAAGAACTCATAATAGATTAATTGACATTATAGACCCAACACCACAAACTGTAGATGCATTAATGAAATTAGATTTATCGGCAGGTGTTGAAGTAGATATAAAAATTTAGTATGAAAAAAAGAACAGGATTAATAGGAACTAAGATTGGAAATTCCTCATACTATGATGAATTTGGTAAATCTCTTCCTGTTACAATTGTAAAGATAGATGATTGCATTGTATCTGATATAAAGACTAAAGAAAAAAATGGCTATACATCAGTCCAACTTTCTTCAATAGATGGAAAAAAAGAGATTAAAAAAATTAAAAAACCTCAGCAAAAATTATTTGCTAATTTAAAAATTAATCCAAAAAAAATAATCAAAGAATTTAGAGTTGATTCTGAAAATTTATTAGAAGTAGGGTCTAATTTAAAAGTTTCACATTTTAAACAAAATCAGTTTGTTGATGTTACCTCTACTTCAATTGGTAAAGGTTTTGCTGGAGCTATGAAAAGACATAATTTTGGAGGTTTAAGAGCATCGCACGGTGTTTCTGTTTCTCATAGATCGCATGGATCGACAGGCCAAAATCAAGACCCAGGTAAAGTATTTAAAGGAAAGAAAATGGCTGGTCATATGGGCGCAAGAAAAGTAACCGTACAAAATCTAAAGGTAATTGAAGTTGATGAAAATAATAATTTACTTGTTGTTAAAGGCTTGATTCCTGGAAAGAAAAATTCAATAATTTTTATTAAGGATGCAGTTAAAAAGAGTTAGTTATGAAAAGAGATATTGTAAATATTGAAAATAAAAAAGTTAAAGATATAAATATAGATGAAAGTATTTTCTGTCTAAAATCTTTTCCTGATTTAATACATCAATACATAAGATATCAAAATGCAAAGTCTCGTCAGGGTTCTCATAAAGTTAAAACTAGATCGGAAGTTAATGGAAGAGCAAAAAAACCTTTTTCACAGAAAGGTACGGGTAATGCTAGACAGGGAAGTAGTAAGCCGCCACATTTTAGAGGTGGAGCAACTTCAATGGGTCCAGTTAATAGAGATCACTCATTTTCTCTAAATAAAAAAGAAAAAAAATTAGCTATAAAATCAGCTTTATCTGCGAAATTTTTTGAAGATAACATTGTTTTTGTAGATAAATTTGAAATAGATTCTCATAAAACTAAAAATTTAAATTTAAAACTTCAAAAATTTAATTTTAATTCAGCACTTTTTGTTTTTGGAAGTGAAACGATCAATGATAACTTTAAAAAGGCATCTTCAAACATCCCCAAAGTATCTGCTCTTAGTCACCTTGGAGTGAATGTTAAAGATCTAATTTCTTATGAAAAAATTTTTATAGAAGAAAGTTCAATTGAAAAAATATCTCAGAGGTTATTATGAAAAAATTAAATAAAAATATCTCTGAAGAACGTAAATTGAGCATAATTTTGAGTCCGTTAATGACTGAAAAATCTACTAACTTAAATCAATATAATAAATATAGTTTTGTTGTTTCTAAGGATGCAAAATGTCATGAAATAAAACAAGCTATTGAATCTGTTTTCAAAGTAAAAGTTCAAAAAATTAATACTTTGGTTACAAGAGGAAAACTCAAATCCTTTAAAGGTTCTATAGGTCTTAAAAAAGATATTAAAAAAGCAATCGTGACTCTTGCTGAAGGCAATACTATAGATTCATCTTTGGAGATAAAATAATGTTAATAAAATTAAAACCAATTACTCCAGGTCAAAGAGGTACAGTTTTAGTATCAAAAAAACATTTATCTAAAGAATCTCCATTTAAATCTTTAACAAAACCTATTAATTCTTCTGGGGGTAGAAATAATCAAGGAAAAATTACTTCAAGAAGGATTGGTGGAAGAGTTAAAAGAAAATATAGAGTGATAGATTTTAAAAGAAATAAATTTAATATTTCAGCTGAGGTTGTTAGAAATGAGTATGATCCTAATAGATCAGCCTTTATTTCTTTATTAAAGTATGAAGATGGAGAGTTCAGATATATACTTTGTCCTAAAAATCTTAAAGTTGGAGATAAAATTTTATCTGGAGAAAATGTTGAAATAAAAGATGGCAATACCTTGCCTTTAAAAAATATACCTGTTGGATCAAGTGTTCATAATATTGAGATAAAACCAGGTGCTGGTGGACAGCTTGTAAGATCAGCAGGGACATCTGCACAAATAATTTCAAAAGAAGATACAAATGTTCAATTAAAATTAGTTTCTGGAGAGATTAGAGTTGTAAACAAAAATTCTCTTGCTACTATTGGGGTATTATCTAACCCAGATAATAAAAATATCAAGTTAGGCAAAGCTGGTAGAAATAGGTATTTAGGTAATAGACCTAAAGTAAGAGGTGTCGTAATGAACCCAGTAGATCATCCTCATGGTGGTGGTGAAGGCCGAACTTCTGGAGGAAGACATCCTGTTACTCCTTGGGGTGTATCTACTAAGGGCAAGAAGACAAGAAAAAATAAAAAAACAAATGTTTTTATAATTAGGAGAAGGAAAAAGTAATGACTAGATCTGTTTGGAAAGGTCCATTTGTTGACGTTACATTAGTAAAGAATGCTAAAAAAGTTGCAGACTCTGGGCGAAAGGAAGTTATTAAAACTTGGTCAAGAAGATCTACTATTTTACCTCAGTTTGTTGGATTAACTTTTGGAGTTTATAATGGACAAAAATTTGTTCCAGTAAGTGTATCAGAGCATATGGTAGGACATAAGTTAGGCGAGTTTTCTCCTACTAGAAATTTCAAAGGTCATACGGCTGCAGACAAAAAGGCAGGAAAATGAACCAAGATTTAATAGCATTAGCAAAAGATAATACAATAAGAGTTAGTCCTCAAAAGTTGAGTCAAGTTGTAAGATTAATTGTAAATAAAAAAATTAATATTGCTTTAAATCAATTAAAATTTTCAAATAAAAGAATAGCAAATAATGTTTTAAAAGTTCTTAACTCTGCAATTGCAAATGCTGAAAATAATAAACAGCTTGATATTGACAATCTTTATATTAAAGAAGCTTTTGTTGGAAAAAGTTTATCAATGAAAAGATTTAGACCAAGAGCAAAAGGTCGTGCATCTAGTATACTAAAACCATTCAGTAAGCTTACTATAATTTTAGAAGAAAGAGCAAAAAAACAAAAGGATAAGGATAAATAATGGGTCAAAAAGTTAATCCAAATGGTATCAGATTAGGTATAAATAGAACATGGTCATCAAGATGGTTTTCAAAATCGGAATACTTAAAACTTTTACATCAAGATTTAGAAATTAAGAAATATGTAGAAAGTGTTTTGAAAAATGCAAGTATTTCGAAGGTAAATATCGAAAGAGCTGCAAAAAAAATTAGAATTTCAATATATAGTTCAAGACCTGGTATAATTATTGGAAAAAAAGGTGCTGATATTGAATCATTAAAAAATAAGCTTACTAAACTGTCAAATCTTGAAGTTTTTCTAGATATTAAGGAAGTAAGAAAGCCTGAAGTAGAAGCAAAATTAGTTGCTGAAAATATAGCTAATCAGTTAGAAAAACGTGTTTCATTTAGAAGAGCCATGAAAAAAGCTGTTCAATCATCGATGCGTCTTGGGGCTAAGGGTGTAAAGGTTCTTTGTTCTGGTAGACTTGGTGGGGCTGAAATTGCTAGAACCGAAAAATATCATGAAGGAAGTGTGCCTCTCCATACTTTAAGAAGTGATATAGATTATGCTACTGCAGAAGCAGAAACGACTTATGGAATATGTGGTATTAAAGTTTGGATAAATAAAGGTGAAATTTTATCTAAAGATCCATATGCTAGTGAAAAAAGCCAAATTGATCAAGGGAGTATTAGATAATGAATATGCTTTCGCCTAAAAAA
>MDTE01160882.1_pt1 | contig 12954 bp, 11 predicted proteins | sample 811231 | NCBI WGS metagenome assembly MDTE01 (sample SAMN05326651, study PRJNA326480) | marine metagenome | isolation source: seawater | place: Indian Ocean: Red Sea | collected 2010
AAGTGTGTACGACAAATTTTGGTAACCTTAACCGTCCACACTTCTCTTCTTAAATATTAACTTTTTAAATAGCTAATTGAGTAAAAAACTCAATAATCCTCGCTAATTTATTGCTTTAACAATAATTTAAATGAGAAAGTTTGATGCTTATAGGCTAAAAATAAAGGAAATCAAGCGTTTAAGAGTAAAAAAAATGCCAAAAACTCCTTATTTTTCAGGGTTTTTTTTGATTTTTAGCAGAACCTATTCTAATAATTACAAATTCAAAAAATTATAAATGTTTAATAAAATCAAACTCAAAATCAGCAATAAAAAAGAAATCTTAGCATTAGGTATTCTTTTCGTTATCACTGTTCTTTTTACAAGCTACTATAACTTTACAAAAAAAAAAATAAATAACAACTATAAAGAAATAATAAATAATATTTATTTTAAAAAAACAGTTAATCATTTTTTTAATAAACTAGAACCAAAATTTAAAGAAATAAGACATCAAATTTCAAATGGTGAAACATTTGATAGTATATTAAATCAATATTCAGTCGATAAAAAAGAAATACAGAACATAAAGAATAAACTTTCAAAAAAAGTTAATCTAAACAAACTAACAACTGCTCATAAAATTTATTTAACCATTGACCAATCAAATAATTCAATAAAAAATTTTATATTTCAGATATCAAATAAAGAACGAATTCTACTTAGAAGAAATGAAAACGAAAATAACTTCAATCAAGAAGTTTTATTAACTAAATTAGACAAAAAAGTAATATATCAAGAAAATATTATACTCCAAAGTTTATATAAATCTGCAATTAATAAAAAGATACCTGCTAATACAATAATTGAGTTAGCAAGAATTTATGGATTTCAAGTTGATTTTCAAAGAGATATTAGAAAGAGAGATCGTTTTCAAATTATGTATGAAATTTTTATTGATGAAAATAAAAAAATAATTGAAACTGGAAACATATTATATGCAAATTTGATTTTAAGTGGTGAAGATAATTCATTATATTACTTTGATAAAGAAGGCAGCGTAGGACATTATGATAAAAATGGTAAAAGTATTAAAAAAGCATTAATGAAAACTCCAATTAATGGTGCAAGACTATCTTCACCTTTTGGTATGAGAAAACATCCAATAGATGGTTTTAATAAAATGCATCGTGGAACAGATTTTGCAGCTCCTATGGGAACTCCTATCATGGCATCTGGATCAGGTGTAATTAAAAAAGCTGGCTGGTGTGGAGGTGGAGGAAATTGCGTTGTGATTAGACACAATTCAACTTATCAAACTATTTATGCTCATATGTCAAAATTTGCGAAAGGAATTAGAAAAGGTGTAAGAGTTAAACAAGGCCAAACTATAGGATATGTGGGCTCCACTGGAAAATCAACTGGACCTCATTTACATTATGAAGTTATAATAAATGGAAAAAAAGTTAACTCCCAAACCTTAAAATTACCTTCAGGTAAAGTTTTAAAAGGTGAAGAGAGAAAGATATTTGAAACAAAAAAAATTAAATTAGATGTTTTAAAATCTGAAAAAATTATTGGTATTAATTAATTATTTATATTGAATTTTTAACTTTTGTATCGTTATTTTTATTAGTGATATTTTCTTCCATTGGGTCTAGATGTTTTGGTATCTTTTCCTCATTTGTCTCTTTTAACTTTTTAGAATCTTGTGTTTGATTTGTAATTCTGGCTTTTTTTAAATTTTCTTGCTCATTAAGTACTCTAGTAAAGTGGTCTGCATGTTGAAAATAATTCTCATATAAAATTTTATCTCCATTTGATAAAGCCTCTCTAGCAAGATTGTTATATTTCTCTACAAGTTTAGAAGCATTATGATTGTTTCTTCCTGGTGCTTTTCTTTGGAAGTTTTCATTACTTGAAAAGTTCGCTACATACTTAGGACGATCACCATTAGTTTTATAATTTCTATCATTTCTTCTGAAGCTATTTCTTCTATTGCTGTTATTATTTCTAAATGTCACCATGATACTAAATATTTATTTCCTTGTACTAATTATGCATCGGTCATTTTTGGCTAAATCCTTTACTACCGAATTAATATAAAAATTGTTATTCCTCAATAATTTTTTTACTTTTTCTCTTTGGTCAAAGGCAATCTCTAAAATTAATTTACCACCTCTTTTTATCAGTTCAGATGATTTTTTTATTACTTTTCTGATTTCTGATAATCCATCTATTCCACCATCCAGAGCTAATCTTGGCTCAAAATTAACCACTTCCTTATCCAAATATTTTAAATCTAGGTTTTTTATATATGGAGGATTAGATATTACTAAATCATATTTGCCCACACCGAATTTGTCAATATCTGTTTTAAATAACTTCATCCTATTTTTTACTCTTAATTTTTCTGCATTATAATCACATATTTTTAAAGCATTACTACTCAAATCCAAACCTGTTCCCTTAAAATCTTTTCTTTCCTTTAAAATCGATAGTAAAATACATCCAGAACCAGTGCCTACATCTATAAATCTAATTTTTTTTTTATTTCTATATAAATGTAGTATTTGTTCAACTATGATTTCTGTATCTGGTCTTGGTATTAAAACTTTATCATTTATTTTGAACTCATGCTTCCAAAAAAACTTTTTTCCAGTTAAATAAGCTACTGGCTTACCTTTGGATCTTTGATGAATTAATTTCCAAAAATCGTTAATATTATTTTTGTTTATATTATAAGAAGAATTTAAAATAATAAATTCTCTTTTTTTATTTATAGCCTTGGATAATAATAGCTCACTATCTAGTAATGCAGATTTAATTCCTTTTTTTTGTAATTCTTTAGTTGCAATACTAATAGCTCTGATTAGTTTCATAATTAATTCAAATTACTTAGGCTTTCCTCCTGGGCCTGTAAAGTTAAAGACTCGATCATTTCATCAAAAACTTCACCTTCTAAAAATTGATCTAATTTATGTAAAGTTAAATTTATTCTATGATCTGTAACTCTTCCTTGGGGAAAATTATAAGTCCTTATTCTTTCAGATCTATCTCCAGTTCCAATTTTATTTTTTCTATCTTTTGATCTTTCTTGTTCTATTCTAGATCTTTCTAATTCATAAAGTCTTGCTCTTAAAATCTTCATACCTTTGGCTTTATTTTTATGTTGAGATTTCTCATCTTGTTGAGACACTGTTATACCAGTTGGCACATGAGTAATTCTTACAGCGCTATCAGTAGTATTAACAGATTGACCTCCGGGACCTCCTGCTCTAAACACGTCAATTCTTAAATCAGACTCATTTATTTTTAGATCAACTTCTTCTGCTTCTGGTAAAACAGCGACAGTAGCTGCCGAAGTATGAACTCTACCTTGGGTCTCTGTGTCAGGTACCCTTTGTACTCTATGAACGCCACTTTCATATTTTAAAGTTGAGTAAATATTTGTTCCTTTAATTGATGCAATTACTTCCTTAAGACCACCCGCATCACTTCTGGATATAGAAATTAATTCTAATGTCCATTTCTTTTTATTGCTTATTTTTTCGTACATTTTAAAAAGATCTGATGCAAATAAGCTTGCCTCTAAGCCACCAGTCCCAGCTCTAATTTCTATTATTGCATTTTTTTTATCTGCCTCATCTTTGGGTAATAAAAAAATTTTCAACTTTTTTTCGTTTAATTCGTGTTGACTTTTTAATTCTAATAATTCTAATTCTGCCATCTTTTTCAGTTCTTCATCAATTGAACTATCATTTAAAATTTTTTCTAATTCTTTTTTTTCATTTTCGAATGAGATATATTTTTTTGCATTAACAATAATTTCATTTACATCTGAATATTCTTTTGATTTTTCGGCAAATAACTTTTTGTCAATATTTCCTGAAGATAAATCTTGTTCTAAAGATGAATGTCTCATTATTAATTCCTCAACTGTTTTGATAGGGATCATTATTGTTTCTCTAATTCAGATGCTTTTTTTTCAACTTCACTGACTACTCTATCAATTATGTTATCTGTAAGAATTTTTTCATTTTGAATACCCGATAAATAAAGCATATTATTTCCTTTTCCACCTCCAGTTATTCCTATGTCTGTGAATGCAGCCTCACCTGGACCATTAACGACACACCCTATAATTGATAAAGTTATAGGTGCTTTAATATGTGAAAGTTTTTTTTCTAAAACTTTAACAGTATCTATAACTTGAAATGCTTGTCTAGCACAAGAGGGGCAAGATATGATTTTGACACCTCTGTTTCTCAAACCTAAAGATTTTAGTATCTCATTACCAATTTGAACTTCTTTAATAGGATCATCTGATAAAGAAATTCTAATGGTGTCACCTATTCCATCCATCAACAAACTTCCTAGACCTATAGATGATTTAATGCTACCTGAAACGAAACCTCCTGCCTCTGTTATTCCAAGGTGAAGGGGATAGTCACATTTTTTTGAAAGCTGTCTGTAAGCAGATGTAGAAAGAAAAACATCTGATGATTTGACACTAATTTTAAAATTTAAAAAATTTTTATCCTCTAAAATCTTTATGTTTCTAAGAGCACTCTCAACCAGAGCTTCTGGGCAAGGCTCTTTAAATTTTTCTAAAATATCTCTTTCTAAAGACCCGGCATTGACTCCAACTCTTATAGAACAATCATTGTCTTTAGCTGCATTTATAACTTCATTTATTTTTGATTCATCTCCAATGTTTCCTGGATTAATTCTTAAACATTTAGCTCCATTTTTTGCTGCCTCAATGGCTCTCTTATAATGAAAATGAATATCTGCTACAATTGGCACTGATACATGCTTAACTATTTCTTTAAGAGCAAAAGTCGAACTTTCATCTGGACAAGAAACTCTAACAATATCTGCTCCCTCCTCAGTAATTTTGTTAATTTGATTAATCGTTGCTTTGGTATCAGTGGTCAAAGTGTTGGTCATTGATTGAACAGAAATAGGATTATCTCCACCAACCTTTACATTTCCAACTTTTATCTCTTTAGTTTTTCTTCTCTTAATATTTCTAAATGGTCTTACGCTCATTAATTAATCTAATCTAAATTCTTTATGTAAAGCCGCAATTGCTTTTTTGATATGTTTAGCAGAAACTAAAACTGAAATCTTTATTTCTGAAGTTGATATTACCATAATATTAATTTTTTTTAATGCTAATGCTTTAAACATTCTGTAGGTAATACCCGGAGTAGTTATCATTCCAACCCCTATTATAGAAATTTTTGCTAGATCTTTGGCAAAAGACATTTTTTTAAATGATATATTTTTATTTTCTTTAATCAATTTTTGCGTTTTTTTTACATCTTCAGCTTTTACAGTAAAAGTTAAATCAGTTTTTCTACCATCTAAAGAAATATTCTGGACCACCATATCTACATTAATCAAATTTTTTGAAAGCGGTTCAAAAATTGATGCTGCAACACCAGGTTTATCTTTTACTCCCACAATAGTTATTTTAGCGTCATTTCTTGTTGTTGAAATACCAGTAATTATTTGATTATTAAAGTTTCTCTTTTGTTTTTTTGTAATTAAAGTTCCAGGTTTATTTAAAAAGGATGATTGCACCTTTATATCTATTTTATTTAATTTTGCATCTTGAACAGATGTTGGTTGCATAACTTTAGAACCTAAAGAAGCCATCTCAAGCATTTCATCATATTGAATATATTTTATTTTTTTAGCTTTTCTATGAAGTTTTGGATCTATTGTATAAACTCCATCAACATCAGTGTATATTATACACTCATCTGCTTTGAGGAATTTAGCTAACATTATAGCAGATGCATCTGAACCTCCTCTTCCTAGAGTTGTTATTCTAAATTCACTATTCAATCCCTGAAAACCTGTAATTATTGGAATACCACCTGATTTTATATAATTTAAAATATCTTTTGTATAAATTCTTATAATTTTCGAACTAGTATGAGGACCATCACTAACGATTGGTACTTGCCACGACATCCATGATCTTGCTTTATAACCAAGATGACTTAATCTTGCTGCAATAAGAGCGCAAGCAACTTGTTCTCCAGATGATAAAAGCACATCATATTCCGCTTTATCAAAATTTTTACTAATTAATTTTGATTTTTTAATTAAATCATTTGTCACACCACTCATAGCAGAAGATATCACAATAATTTTGTTATTTTGTCTTTTATGATTGCAAATTATTTGAGAAATTTTTTTAATTCTATCAATTGTCCCTACTGAAGTTCCTCCAAATTTGAGTATAATTGTTTTCATACTTTATAAAAAATTTTAATTTAATTTATATTTGATAAAATGCATCTTAATTGTTATGTCAACTAATTGTTAATTATGAATACTGTAAATACTAAAGAAATTGAAAAATTTTCAAAAATTGCCGACGAATGGTGGGACCCAAATGGTAAGTTTAAGCCATTACATAAATTTAATCCCATAAGAATTTTATATATAAAAGAAAATATTATAAAAACATTCAATTTAAATCAAAAAAAAAATCCTCTTCAAAATATTAAGATTTTGGATATTGGATGTGGAGGTGGATTATTGTCTGAGCCTATGTGTAGACTGGGGGCGAAAGTGACGGCAATTGATGCGTCTGAAAAAAATATAAATGTTGCAAAATTTCATTCAAAAAAAAATAATTTGAACATAGATTATATTTGCACTTCTCCAGAAAAACTCAAAGGAGAAAATCAATTTGATGTTATCTTAAACATGGAAATAGTTGAACATGTTAATGATGTAGGTTTTTTCTTAAAATCTTGCTCAAAACTTTTAAAAAAAAATGGCATAATGTTTGTTGCCACATTAAATAAGACTCTAAAATCATATTTATTTGCTATTATTGGGGCTGAGTATGTTTTGAGATGGCTCCCTATAGGTACCCATGAATGGGATAAATTTGTAAAACCTAACGAATTGATCGAAATTCTCAAAGAAAACAAACTTAGCCTAGATAAATTGGATGGGATGAAATTTAATTTACTAACAAATAAATGGATGGTGAGTAAAGATAAATCTGTGAATTATATTGCAAAATTTATTAAAAACTAATTATCATTGTCTTTTATCCAGGGAATTTTTCTAATTTCTATTCCTTCCTCTGAGAGATCTCTAAGATCTTGTTCAGATGCAGTGCCGTAAATTCCCTTATGTTTTTTTTTGTCTTCGTTATAATGGATTGACCTAGCTTCATATGCGAAATTCTCCCCAACATAATCAAAATTATTTTTAATGAAATTTTGATATTCTTTAATTGTTTTTTTGATTTTATTGAGTTTTTTTAATTCTTTATCTTTTTGAATATTTAATTTTTTATTTATACTTGGTGCCATTAAATTTTTATCAACCTTAAGAGAATTACATTTATGACAATTCAATAATTTTTTTCTTTTTAGTTTTTCAAACTCTGATGAACTTGCAAACCAACTCTCAAAAGAAAGATTACATTCTTTACAAATCAGGCTATATTTGATCATAATAATTTATTTAAATACTATATTATATATTTCAATATCTTTAACTTCTGTAATCAGAATTAATTTCAATGTATTTTTTCGTAAAATCCATAGTGTATGCTGTGAAGTTTTTATTTCCACTTGCAACATTTATATTCATCTCAATATTTATATTTTTCATATACTCAGCTGTCTCTTTTTCATTATACTGATTAGATAACTTTCCATTTTTAATTATATAAATATCTCCAAATTTAATTGACATTTTTTTTAAATTAATTTCTGCTCCTGATTTACCCAACGCCATAATTATTCTTCCCCAGTTGGGATCCTCCCCAGCTATAGCAGTTTTAACTAATGAAGAATTTGCAATTGAAAAAGCAATCTGTTTAGCTTCTTGTTCTGTTTTTGATTTAAAAATTTTAATTGTTATAAATTTAGACGCTCCCTCTCCGTCTGATACAACCCTTTTTGCTAAATTTAGCAAAACATTTTTTAAAGCCTCATTAAAATATTTTAATTTTTTATCTGAAATATTTACTATTGTTTTGTTTTTTGCTTTGCCAGTAGAAAAAATTGTAATCATATCATTAGTACTAGTATCTCCATCACAACTTATAGCGTTGAATGTACTCTCAACATTCTTTTTCAAAAGTTTATTTAGTACATCGTTAGAAATATCTGCATCTGTGAATATATATCCCAATGTTGTTGCCATATTTGGATATATCATACCTGAACCTTTTGCTATTCCATATATTTTAATTTGTGTGGTCCCAATAGTACAATGCTCCATTGCCATTTTAGGTTGTGTGTCAGTTGTCATTATTCCAAGTGCAGCTTTCATCCAAATATATTTATTTTGGGTATATTTAATATTTTTTATCAATTCAGGTATTTTTAATTTTATTTTTTCTATCGGAAATTTTTCTCCTATAGTACCTGTGCAACCAAAAATAATATTCTTAGTTTTAATCTTTTCTGGGTATTCTTCATCTTCCTTTTGTTTTTTTGTCAGTTCCTTAGATATTTCCTCAGCAAGAATTTGTAAACTTTGATATCCTTGATCACCTGTAAATGAATTTGCATTTCTTGTATTTACTAGTAGAGAAAAAATTTTTTTTGTCTTTTGATTTAAGTTCCATTTAATATTCTCTGATATAATTTTCGATTGGGTGTAAACAGAGGCAAAGTTTGCTCCCTCTCGAAAATAAAACATTACTAAGTCGTCTCTATTTGTATTGTATAAGTTAGCACTAACTGTAGATATTGATATTCCATCTAAATGATCTAAATCTTGAAATTCCCCCATTTTACGATTTTTTGATTGTGAGGTTAAAAAATTTGATAAATTAATTCCCATACTATTTAAAATAATTATTTAATGACTATATTAAAAGTTGTAAGTAATTCACTAAAAAAAATAATGTTTAATCCTATAAGTTTAATTTCTAAATTTATTAAATCTAGTAATCAAAGAGAATTGGATAGAATTAGTAAAATTGTAAATAAGATCAATTTATTAGAACAAAATGTATTAGAATTTAAAGATGAAGATTTTCCAAAAAAAACCCAAGAATTCAAAGAAAAAATAAAAAAAGGAGTATCGCTTAATCAAATTTTGCCAGAGGCTTTTGCTCTAGTAAGAGAAGCATCTAAGAGATCAAGAAATGAACGACATTTTGATGTACAATTAATTGGTGGGGTCGTTCTTCATGAAAACAAAATTGCAGAAATGAGGACAGGAGAAGGCAAAACTTTAACTATTGCACTCTCAGCATATTTAAACGCTCTTGAGGGTAAAGGAGTGCACGTTGTTACAGTTAATGACTACTTAGCGAAAAGAGACTCTCTTGAGATGGGTCAAATCTATAATTTTTTAGGACTTACGTCTGGCTTCATAAATAATGATCAAAATGATTATGAAAGAAAGCAAAATTATAATTGTGATATAACTTACGCCACCAACAGTGAACTTGGTTTTGATTATTTAAGAGATAATATGAAATTCTCAAAAAATGAGAAAGTTCAAAGAGACCATCATTATTCAATTGTTGACGAAATAGACTCTTGTCTTATAGATGAAGCGAGAACACCATTGGTAATTTCAGGTGCTGCAGAAGATAAAACCAATAGATATTTGTCCATAGATAAATTGGTAAAACAATTAAATAAAAGTGACTTCGAAATAGATGAAAAAGATAAAAATATTCTTTTGACCAATGAAGGTATAAATAATGTTGAAAAAATTTTCTCTAATGCTGGAATTTTAAAAAATAATAATTTTTATGATCCTGAAAATTTGACATTGGTACATCATGTTAATCAAGCATTGAGAGCTAATCATTTATTTCAAAAAGGTAAAGATTATATTGTTAAAGATGATAGTTTAAAAATTATAGATGAATTAACAGGGAGAATCTTGGAAGGAAGAAGATTTGGTGATGGTTTGCATCAAGCTTTAGAGGCAAAAGAAAGATTGGATATTCAAGCAGAAAATCATACCCTAGCGTCAATAACTTATCAAAATTATTTTAAACTTTATAAGAAAATATCTGGTTGTACTGGTACAGCTGCAACTGAAGCTGAGGAGTTTTTTGAAATATATAATCTAAATGTAGTAGTTATTCCCACCAATAAACCAATGATACGGAAGGATTATAATGATCAAATTTTTAGAACAGAACTCGAAAAAAATAAAGCAATAATAGATAAAATCAAAGAATGTCATAAATCAGGTCAACCTCTATTAGTGTTCACCTCTAGTATTAATAAATCTGAAGTTTATTCAAAATTGTTAAAAAAAGAGAATATTAAACATTTAGTTTTAAATGCTAAAAATCATGAAAATGAAGCTGAAATAATTGCTAATGCTGGAAAGGAAGGTTCCATAATAATTACAACAAGTATTTCTGGACGTGGGGTTGATATTCAACTAGGCGGAAAAAAAGGATCAGTTTCAGAGGAACAATTAAAAAAAGATAAAGGAAAAATTAAACTATTAGGTGGTTTATTTGTTATTGGCACTGAAAGAATGGAGTCTAGACGGGTAGATAATCAAGCTAGGGGTAGATCTGGAAGACAAGGTGATGAGGGTAATTCCATATTTTATGTAAGTTTAGAGGATGACTTAATGAGAATATTTGGCTCAGAGTCTATGAATAATATTCTTCAGAAGCTTGGTTTAAAAGATGGGGAAAGTATTGATCATCCGTGGATTAATAAAGCTTTGGAGAGGGCACAACAAAAAGTTGAGGCTAGAAACTTCGACATCAGAAAAACGTTAATTAAATTCGATAATGTCCTAAATGATCAAAGACATGTAATATTTTCTCAAAGGGATAATGCTATGAACAGTGATGAAATATTTTCTTTTTCTGAGGGGTTTTTAAATGAAATAATTGATGATTTAATTAAATTAAAATTGCAAAGAATGTCTGATCCTAAGAATAATGAGTTTAATTTAAAAGTTAAGAGTTTAATGGGTAAAAGTTTAAATGAAAAACAATTAATAGAAATTAATACTCTTAATGAAATTGAATTAAGAGGAAAAATTAAAGACCAATTTTTGAAAAATAGAAACGAAAGAATTAAAATTATAGGTGAAAATCAATCTAAAGAGATTGAAAAAAGGATCTTGTTACAATCTATTGACTTAAATTGGAAATCTCATATTCAATATTTAGAGCAGTTAAGACAAGTTATAGGTTTAAGATCTTATGGACAAAGAGATCCATTGATCGAATATAAAAAAGAAGCATTTGAACTATTTTCAAGCTTATTAGAAAAATTAAAGATGGATTTTATAACAATTTTAATGAATTTAAAAATAGTTGAACAAAATAAAGTTCAAGAAAATAATAAAAGTAAAATTAAACCAAACTTCGCCAAAAAAAAAATTGGAAGAAACGAACCCTGCTATTGTGGTTCAGAAAAAAAGTATAAACACTGTTGTGGAGCTTTATAAAAAAAATATTATAAGTGCAGCTAAAAATATAAAAATACCTCCAAGATAAAAAATATTTTTTTTGTTTTTGAAAAACTCTTGCATATTTTTTTTATTTTCAATATTACTTAAATTTTCTGGATTATTAATGAATCCTTTATCTCTTCCAATTTTTAAGAATTTATTTTTTCGTTGATTTAATATTTCGTCTGCTGATAACTCTTTAAAAAATTCCAGATTTTTCATTAAAGAAACTCTTATATTTCTTAACATTTGATTTTTATCACGGTGCGCCCCACCTATTGGTTCTGGGATAATTTCGTCAATTATTTTTAATTCTAGAAGATCTTTTGCAGAGAGTTTCATTGCTTTAGCTGCATCAAGCATTTTTTTTGGGTCTCTCCATAAAATAGTTGCACAGCCTTCTGGTGAAATTACAGAATATATAGCGTTTTCAAACATTATTACTTTGCTTGACGATGCTAATGCAATTGCTCCACCCGAGCCTCCTTCTCCAATAATAATTGCCAAAGTAGGAACCTGTAATTTCATACAACATTCAATTGATTTTGCTATTGCTTCCGCTTGACCTCTTTGTTCTGCACCAACACCGGGATATGCACCTGGTGTATCGATAAAAGAAATTATTGGAATATTGTATTTGTTAGCTAGTTTCATTAATCTAATAGTTTTTCGGTAACCCTCTGGTCTCATCATTCCAAAATTTCTCTCAATTCTACTCTCTAGATCTTCACCTTTTTCTTGTCCTATAACTAATACTGATTGACCATTAAATTTTGCAAATCCTGTAACTACAGATTTATCTTCTCCGTAATATCTATCACCAGCTAAAGAAATAAAATCTTCAAATAAATTATCTATAAAGAATTTCGATTTTGGCCGATCCTCGTGTCTTGCAACTAAAGTAGTTTGCCAAGGATCTAAGCTTGAATATATATCTTTTAGTTTTTCATCAAGTTCTTCCTGAGTTTGATTAATTTTTTTGGTATCTACTTCTGATAAACCGCCCTGGTTATAAGGGTCCTTGAGTTTATCTAATTCATTTTCTAAATCTTTTATTTCCGTTTCAAAGTTTAGATAATTTTTCATATATATTTTTTAATTAACTATGGAAAATGACAACAAAATGTCAATGCTACTATTAATTAATTGACTTAATTTTACAGGGGTTTTAGAAATTATTAATGTCTAAAAACTATCAAAATGTAAATAATTTGAAAATTTCTTCAGAATTGCTCTCTTTTGTAAATAAGGAGTTGTTGAAGGATTTAGAAATTTCTCCTGAAGAATTCTGGTCAGGTTTTGACAATGTGGTACACGATCTAGCACCAAAAAATAAAGAATTAATTCAAATAAGAAAAGATTTACAAAAAAAAATTGATGACTGGCATATTAAAAACAAAGGAAATGAAACCAATATTGAGGAATATAAAAAATTTTTAAAAGAGATAGGTTATTTAAAAGATGAAGGGCCTAATTTTAAAATTGAGACAAAAAATGTTGATGATGAAATTTCAAAAATAGCTGGCCCAC
>MDTE01186716.1_pt1 | contig 12954 bp, 10 predicted proteins | sample 811231 | NCBI WGS metagenome assembly MDTE01 (sample SAMN05326651, study PRJNA326480) | marine metagenome | isolation source: seawater | place: Indian Ocean: Red Sea | collected 2010
CCGTGTCGCTTCGCCTGTGGCACATCGCCCGATCCTGTTTGCTCATCGCTTTCACCAAGCCTTGGTACTGACCTCGAAAGGATTCCCCCCGGTGCCGGAATGCCTGTTACTATTGTACTTTTGACAACCGAATCTAACAGCTGAGAAGCCTTCGTTATCTAGATCTGGCATCCATCGTCAATCTCGGCACGTGAATCGATTCTACAGATCACGTAAGCTGCACCGCTTTTTGCGTTGATTTTGGACACCCAACTTTCCCAAACTCATGGCCTGGAAACGACATAGCACTTGGCTGAAGGTACAGCCGCTGATAGAATGAACTATTAACGGAACGTTAACATTTTCTCTCACAAGCCATTACCCAGCACGGGGATGACCACGATGGCTTACTCACTACGCAATCGAAACGGTTTTACCCTCGTCGAATTACTGGTAGTCATCGCGATCATCGCCATTTTGATTGCTTTGCTCTTGCCGGCTGTTCAGATGGCTCGAGCTGCTGCGCGGCGTTCCCAGTGCAAGAATAATCTGAGGCAAATCGGTGTGGCACTGACTTCCTTTGAAAGTGCCTTTCGGCAGTTTCCACCAGGAAAACGGTACACGGGCCCGCGTAATGATCCGAGTACTTACAGCGTGGCCTGGTCATTCTTACTGCTGAATTTTTTAGAAGAGGGCGCGACGAGCGACCAAATCAACTTGCAACTACCGTTATGGGACCCTGCCAATTTACCAGCGACAGGCCAGGTCATCTCAACATACCTTTGTCCTAGTACCGCCTTACGACAAAGGCATCGCGGCCGGGACGACAAATTATTAAATCTGGGGACCACACCAGGAGAAGGACTCGGGTGCCTCGATTTCCTCGGCATTTCAGGGCCCGATGATGATGCCGAAAACCCTTTCCAAAGCGAAGATTACGGTCATCAGCGAGGTGTGCTGCTGGGAACGAATGGATTACCCAATGAGGACACCATCCTGGAACCCGATCCGTTGCGCATGGCCCACATCACCGATGGTTTATCGAATACAATGTGTGTAACGGAATGTACGGGTCGAGGTGTCGACGTGGATAGTGGAATTGTGAATGAACTGAACGGCACCTGGGCATCAGGAACCAACATTAGTCATATTAGCGGGGGGGTGAATAAATACGACCCACCCGGTGTTTGGTACAAAGAGCGTATTTTTTCCCAACATGCATCAGGAGCACACGGATTGATGTGCGACGGATCTGTTCACTTTCTCAGTGAAAGTACAGATGCGGCCGTGATTCTTTTCCTGTGTTCGCGGGACGGGAGCGAGATTTATGAAACGTCTCCCTTTAAATGAGGGTGGTCTACACGAGACTCGCACGAAAAACTAACTTTTAGCGAAGGCACGGCGAGAACGGCCATCATGGTGTAATGTGCTGCAAAACGAACGGTATGAGATGAAGTACTTGGTTCCAGAGGCGGTTACCCCGGCTTTGCGGACCTATGTGCGTACGTTTCTTGCCCCAGATGTGCACACAAACGATAACGGTACCAATCGGTACCAGGTCTATACACTCTATCTGGACGGTCCATCCCTAACACTTTGCAGGCAGACACAGCAAGGATTAAGAAATCGTTACAAGTTGCGCGTTCGCTGGTACGATCCGGATCCAGAAGCCCCTGCATTTATTGAAATCAAGCAACGAGCGAACGATTTCATCCATAAACTAAGAGCACAAGTGACAAAAGCTGAAATGCAGCAAATCATCCATGGCGGATACCTGTCTCTTACGGAGCAAAATCGAGATCACTGCATCGCAGACGTCATCGGAGAATTTTGTGAACGACGAGACCGATTGATGGCAGCAGAGATCGTTTTGGTCTCCTATACTCGCGAAGCCTATGAGTCTTCACTAGGGAATCACATACGCGTTACTTTTGATCGTGAGATCTGGGGACGTGCCTGCCGTAATGATCATGAACCGTTATCGTCTGAGCGACATGGGGAAGTCTCAAATGGACAAGTTGTCATGGAGATCAAATTCACCAAGGAAATGCCAGGCTGGATACACGATTTCATTCAATCGTTTCAACTGACACGTGTTTCGTTTCCAAAATACGTTGCTTGTGTCGAAAACCTGGGCCTACTGGCCACGCCTCAAACCACACGCATATAAGTTCGAATGAGTCAACTTTTCCAAAGTTTTATACATGGCGATCCAGGATTATCGCTATCGCCAATGTCAACAGCGTTGACATTGCTATTAAGTTTTCTGCTGGGACAGACCATCGGCTGGATCTATATGTGGACGCATGATGCGTTTACATATTCCAAATCTTTCGTGGGCTCCCTGGTGGTACTCCCGGTCATCGTCTCGGTCCTGATGATATTGATGGCCGGAAATCTGGCCGTTGCTTTTGGATTGCTTGCGGTGTTCGCCGTGGTACGATTCCGAAATGTGCTCAAGGATACCCGAGATACGACATTTATCCTGTGGGCAATCGTAGAAGGCATGGCCGTGGGAACTTCACGCCATACCACGTCAGTGCTGTCTGTCATGGGCATCGCTTTAGTCTTGCTTTACATCAGGTCAACCAATTTCGGAGCTCGAGATCGCTTTGATACCATCTTGTCGGTGGAAGTCTCGGGAGCGATGGCAGCTCACCGAGCCAACTTGGCAAAAATCCTGGGGCGGCACGTCCTCAGATTCGTGCTTGTAAACCAACAACAGATTTCCAGTGAACGGTACTTGCTCAACTATCGCCTATTGTTACGCGATCCAGACCGTTCCCATGAATTACGTGAAGAATTGGCCTCTACGGAGACAGTCGAAGAAGTCTCTATGAGACGATATGTCGACGAATCGGAGATTTAGCGCTCGACAATGAACGATCCAACACCTATTCCAGTTCCGTGGCCGGTGCGCTGGCGACAGTGGCGTCACCACACTTTGCCCATTGTATGCTTTTTTGCCTCCGTTCTTGGCGTATGCTGGCTCTGGAGCCACCAGCTGACAACGCATCAGGCGGTGGGTGAAGTCATGTCCGTGCGAGTCGACGTGGTCAGCCCTTGCTACGGGGTTGTCGTCGAACTGCCCCGTCCTACCAGCGGTGATTGGACAGAACTCGACTTGGTAAACCAAGGCGATACTTTGGCTTTGGTCCGCCCCACCCCTTTGCCTGGCACCGCACCGACCGAATCCACCAGCCCGGATTCAACGCCCATCGCTATACCATCCCCAATCAATGGTTGCGTCTTGCAAATTCAGCGACATACGGGACAAAACGTGCAGCCATCAGAACCGATCATGACCATCACAGGACAGGAAGCAAAATACATTATAGCGTATGTCCCAGATAGCTTGGCGGCCGAAATGGACGAAGGAGACTCCGTCAATGTGGCACCACGGAAAACTCAAGGGGGATACGTTCCTGCCACCGTCGAACGTGTGGGACTTAGTCTGGAACAGATTCCTTCTCACCACATACCATTGGAAACTGTATCTCGCTGGGGCGTTCCTGTACGAATACAGCTACCCAAGGGCATACCATTGCGCCCTGGTAGTCTGGTCGACATCACCTTGTAATCATTACCGAATGTAATCATTACAATGCGGCAATCTTCCATCCTTCAAACCAGTGCCCCCGACATTAGATCGTTGGCGGCATCTGTTAACTGCCCGTTTGCCGAAGGCATGCTAGAAGCGCGCTAAGGGAACAACCTATCCAATTTGGTTTATTCGCAGGAACGATCGAGGATATCTTTTTGGCAGCGAATCAACCGACAGCAGAAGAAAAATGTGAGCGCAACTCACCATCGGACTGGAGAGAATACACTCGTCCGACGTGGACGATCGTGGTCGTCCTGGTGATCCTGGCAGTACACATCGGCCTAGCGCTGTCTGCAGTATCTCGAAAATCTGTGACGTTTGACGAATTGTCCTATCTGGCGACCGGCTACAGCTACTGGCATACCGGAGATTACCGTTTGCAGCCGGAAAGCGGCAACCTGCCTCAGCGATGGGCTGCCATCCCTCTGCTATTCAGCAATGTCAAATATCCGACTCTCGAACAACCTGCTTGGTGGTTCAGTGCCGGTCCTGTCATGGCCATGCAGTTCTTTTACGACCAGGGCAATGATGTGGATATGATGCTATGGAGAGGACGTTGCATGATGGTCGTCCTCAGCGCGTTACTGGGCCTATCCATCTTTTTCTGGTCTCGCCATCTGTTTGGCACAGCAGGCGCAGTCATTTCGTTAACCGTGTTCGCACTCAGCCCGACGTTTCTTGCCAACGGACCGTTGGTCGTCTCGGACGTTGCTTTGTCGTTCGGAGTCATGGTATTCCTGGGATGCTTGTGGATCAGCATGCATTGGTTTTCTCGCTTGACACTCATGGCAAGCAGCATTGCATTGGGTGTGCTGTTAGTCACCAAGATGTCAGCTGTCGTCGTATTTCCTCTGGCAGTGGCCCTCTGGGCCCTACGCGAATGGCGAAGGAAACCATTAGTGATCCATGATGGACACGCCACCTCAGTGCAATCATTTGACGAACGATTACGTTATTGGGGAATTTCTCTTTTGAGCCACGCCTTGGTGGCGCTGCTTGTCATGTGGACGTTCTACGGTTTTCAAGGACGAACATTTCGACATGCCAAACCCGGCAGAGACGTCATCGGGAAAGCGTACCAAATTCGTGGTATTGAAGCAGAAGGCATTTTGGGAGCCGCCGTCAAATTGACGAGTACCCTGCACGTTGTCCCCCAACCCTACCTACAAGGCTTCAGCAAAATCGTTCGTCGGACGAAGACACGGCGTGCATTCCTAAATGGAGAATACCGACGGACCGGTTGGAAAAGTTTTTTTCCTTATTGCTTCCTGCACAAGACACCGTGGCCAATTTTTGTGTTGATCGCAGCTGCAGTGGGCACGCAGTTGTGCAAAACGCAAAAACGACCTCTCGTTGAAGGAGAGAACGATCACGAGTCGACTAACACTGAATGTAAAAGAAATAGTCTGCGACGAATGGCTTACCATGGAGCCCCCTTATGGGCTTTTTTCGTGCTGTACTGGATGATAGCCATCACTTCGAATATTAACATTGGCCATCGCCACTTGATGCCCACCTATCCCATCCTATTCGTATTCTTAGGGGCTGTTGGTTACTGGTTTCGTCCTTGGCGTTGGATGGCTACAGTACCAACGCTCGCGATTTTAGCTTGGCTATCCGTGGAAACGTTAACTGCTTGGCCTCATTACCTGGCCTATTACAATCCAAGTGCCGGCGGGCCGTCCAATGCTTATCGGCATCTTGTCGATAGTTCGTTGGACTGGGGCCAAGATCTGCGAGGATTGAAACGCTGGTTGGACGACGAGGCGACTCGCGAAAACAAACAGGACATTTCCAATCGCATCTACATTTCGTACTTCGGTACAGGGAAACGCAGCTACTACGGAATCGAAGGCCACTTCTTGCCATCGTTCGCCATTTGGCCCGACGAAAAACTGCAATTCCGACAACTTCAGGGTGGAACCTATTGCATCAGCGCGACCATGTTGCAATCGATCTATCTCAGTCCCTTTGGCCGTTGGAACGATCGATATGAAGCAGAATATCACGAGTTGCTGAACTCAATACCCAAATTCCAACAGTGGCAAAATCAAAATGACTTCCTCGACAACACGCCCACGGCACGAAAAAAGCGAGCCACTTTAAAACGGTTCTTAGAGCTTCGATTCTGTCGGCTGTGTGCCTTTCTGCGGCAGCGTGAACCAGATGACCGCATTGGCTATTCTATCCACATCTACCGGCTTACCGATGCAGACGTTGCTCAAGCCCTCAATGGTCCACCGGCAGAGCTTGACATCGTATCGCCTGATCCAGGAGAGGATTTGCTCCATTTTGGAGTTAGTAAAACACAATAGGCATCAAGGCACGGCCATTGGGAGCCACCGCCAGCTTTTCGCAGCTTGTTTGCACGCGATCAGAAACTAAGGCAAATCGAATCGCACTGATACGAGTAGCCATGGAAGCACGTCATTTGTTTTCTCCTCCGCGATGTACCCCACTGCACATACCGATATTCCACCGAAATCGTCATCATGATTACGTTGATATAAGTCTCGTGTGCTGTTCCCAGGTGATTATTCCTTCTTTTCCAAGACACTTCCTATATTGGAAAGTGCGGCATTCAAACGCTACACGCCAAGAGTCTCGTTGGAGTAACATCTCGACATAGCAATCTCACGTGATCGCAACCCGTTCTCTTTTTGCTTGACAATGAGATCGGGTCATAGCAGCTGTGAGGTGGAGACTGGTTCGTTGGCCCACAGGGTCATCCTGAAACAAGCAAAGCGCGAGGAGAAATCTGGCCTCCAGAATGAGGAATTGCGCATCACGAAAACGTCAGGGGGTAAATGGGCCCCGAGCCGTAGGCGAATTGAGCGATAGAACCCTATAATGCGTTTGTGCAGCCAGATCGCACACTTAGAAAGCCAACGGCAAGGGGCTCGATGCATGAACGACTCGAGCAATGTTAAGTGCAGACTCCAATGAAGACGAGCAACCAAGACCAGCCACATTGTCGACGGAATGATGGGCAGTGAGTGAGGCAGGACACATGTATCTCTTTGACAACGCGGTGTTGCAGCGAGGTTTGTCGGCGAATTTGCGCATGGCTCGAGGTTTCTTACTGTTACTTCTCTATAACGGTTTGCTTGGATTTGTCGTCGTCATTGGCTGGCCTCCAGATGACCGACTCGACTTGACGGCAAATCCGGAAGCGGCCAAGCGATTAGTCGATTTATTCTTTCTCGGACAATACATCTTGGCATCACTGATGACCCCCAGTTTCGCTGCAGGGACGATCACGTTCGAAAAAGAATACAAAACATACGAAATGCTGCTGGCTACCCCGATGAAACCTGCGGCTATCGTGCTTGGAAAATTACTTTCTTCCTTAACGCATTTGGCGATTCTTATTTTTGCATCCCTGCCGATCGTAATGCTTTGCCTTCCGCTGGGAGGTGTATCCATGTATGAAGTCTTGGCTGCCTATTTGGGCCTGGTTATTTCGGTGATCACCTTTGGCATGATTAGCATTTCCTGCAGCAGCTACTTCCGGCGCACGGCTTCAGCCTTGGTAGTATCCTATTTGATGGTGTTGCCTCTGGCATTGGCTGCAGTCTTCTTTTGGAGACTGTTTGCTGGGGATGGTTTTTTTCGACTGATCCTCACCCTAACACTGATGCCAACAGTTTGCGGGATGATGTGTGCTGCGTTGTTTTTCAACACATGCCGACGGTTACTACACCCTCCGGACGTAGGCAGTGAGGGAAAGGAAGTCGTCGATATCGAAGAAGAAGCCGAGAATGCAGTAGGGTTGGTCATTCAACGTGATCAGTTTCCCGACCGATTATTCGCTCCTGCAAAACGCACCGATCTCTTGGATGACAAAGCCAATCCTGTTTACGACAAAGAGATTCGTAGCGAAATATTCAGCCAAGGCACGTTAATGCTACGATTGGTAATTCAAATCAGCATGTTCCTGGCGATCCCGTTGATGGCGATTTTCCTCTACATATGGCCCCACTACGCCGCCTGGTATATTGGATACATCATCATTTTCAACATGCTCGTGGGTCCCGTATTTTCCGCTGGAGCCATCACCAGTGAACGAGAGCGTGAGACGCTTGATTTGCTGCTTACCACGACGATTTCGCCTTGGCAAATCCTATGGGGCAAGTTGGTTGCCGGATTGAGGGTTTCCAGCGTGTTGACCATGTTCTTAGTGTGGCCCGTGCTACTGGCTTGCTTGATGGTGACTTCCTATTGGTCAAATCTATTGGGAGTAGCGGCTTTCTTATCGATAGTGCTGATGACCTGCCTGACTACCGCCATGCTGGCCCTATTCAATTCAGTCGTGTTCCGCAAAACGGCCCACAGCATGATGGCTACGTATATCACCATCATCATTTTATTCTGTTTGCCTCCTGCTGCAGCCGTAATTGCCTCCACTTTGGACCTATCCGGGGCCGAAACGACAGCCCTGTTCGGCATGATCAGCCCTTTTTCAACGGCATTTGAAGTTCCGCTGTATATGGATTTGGTGGACGAAACGCTCACCACAGGACGTTGGTTTTATTTCTTCGGTTACATGCTCTTCGGGACCGCTTCGAACCTTGGCCTGTTGGTTACGATGATCTGGCTATTCAATTCACGTTGGCGTGTGGCACGTTAACAACTTCCCGACAAAACCGGTCACGGTAACATAAGGACCACATCGAAGATGCGGCCAAATCTGTGAGTCGACCGAGTTTGCCGCAGGCCTGTGACGATGGTGAACGCCGATCCACCCACATCTAGCGTGTTCGGCCCACCAAACCGGCCGAGCCATTGTGGTTTGTACCAACAGAACGGGTAACTTCAGAAAAAGAGTTCGCAAAGGGCCACTCCCCCCACCATTAAAATTCATTTAGAATGAAATCCTGTTGTCGGTGCACGGATTTCCTAGAGAGCCGACCAAGGAATCCGAGGATCCACGGAATCCAATACAATTGGCAGGCAGCCCAACGCGATCCTGGAAACGTACCGGTTGAATCATCATTCCTCCGTCTGATAGTTCCCAGCCTATGAGTATCGAAGTTGCAGAAATCGGTGCTATTCCGGAATCTTGGACGCGGTCACATGTGCTCGACTTGGAGAGTCTTTCTGCCGAGGAAATCACATTACTGCTCGACACGGCCGTCCATTTCAAGGAGTTAACGGGCGGCTGCCGGCATAAGATTTCCGCGATGCCGGGTCGCACCATCGCCAATCTCTTTTTTGAAAACTCCACACGAACTCGAACCAGCTTTTCCCTGGCAGCCCGTCGCTTGGGAGCCGACACCGTCGAGTTTTCCGCCGGGGGCAGTAGTCTATCTAAAGGTGAAACGTTCATCGACACAGCAAAAAACATCGAGGCGATGAACGTTGACGCCGTGGTCGTGCGGCACAGCACACCGGGGACCCCTCATATCCTTGCACAAGAGCTCAATTGCGCTGTTGTCAGTGCAGGAGACGGACCTCACGAACACCCGACGCAAGGGCTGCTGGACATACTCACAATTCGTGAGCATCGAGGCGATTTAGCAGGGCTCACTGTGGCACTCGTCGGGGACATCGCACACAGTCGAACGGCTCGCTCGAATATTTGGGGCCTCAAAAAACTGGGAGCACATGTCATTGTCTGTGGTCCCTCAACGTTGGTCTCTCGTCGCTGGGAAGAGTTGGGCGTCGAAGTCTCTTATCATCTGGACGACATCGTACATCGCTGTGACGTGTTGAATCTGCTACGGATTCAATTCGAACGACAGTATACCCGCCCCTTTCCTTCAGTTCATGAATACGCGCTCCTGTATGCGATGACGGGCGCCCGTTTAAAGCAAGCCAAAGAAGACATTCTGATCATGGCACCGGGGCCAATCAATCGAGGTGTGGAAGTCACCCCTGACGTCGCAGACGGTCCTCACTCAGTCATTTTGGACCAGGTTACGAATGGACTCGCTGTGCGCATGGCAGCCCTATGGCTCGTGACAGGTGCCCACGCGGCAAAAACATTTACTTAACACAGCACATGAGAAGCCATGTCCGAACAGGCACTCCCTCGCATCCTGATCCAGAATGGGCGCGTGATCGATCCAAGCCAATCATTGGATGAAGTCACGAATGTACTGATCGAAGACGGGCACATCGCAGCCTATGATGTCTCTCCGAACGGTCAGGATGTCATCCTCGATGCTAGTAATAAAATCGTATCGCCCGGGCTGATTGACATCCATGTGGAGCTTCGAGAACCAGGATGGGAAGAAGACGAAACGATCGCCAGCGGTACACGTGCCGCACTGGCAGGAGGATTCACCTCCGTTGCCTGCATCCCCAACACCAATCCACCTGTCGATACGCAGGCCAGTGTCGAGTTCATTCGACACCAGGCTGCCTTGGCTGATAACTGCCGTGTGTTCGTTCTAGCCTGCGTAAGCAAAAACCGCCAAGGCAAAGAATTGTCGGAAATCGGTTCGCTTGTAGACGCTGGTGCCGTCGGGTTTAGTGATGCCGACAGCCCTATCTACAACGCCGAGTTGTTGCGCCGGGCGTTCGAATACTGTCGCATGTTTAACAAACCGATTCTTAATCATCCGGAAGTGTTGGAGCTGACCCATGAAGGCACCATGCACGAAGGGCTGGTTTCGATGGTATTGGGATTGGGCGGACTTCCCACCGAAGCCGAAGACATGATGACGGGCCGCGATCTGCGCATGGCGGAAGCGACTGATGGCCGTTTACACATCATGAATGTTTCTAGCGCCGAAAGCGTCGAATTAATTCGACGCGCGAAATCGAGACAGCTATCTGTGTCCGCTGAAGTCTGTCCTCACCATTTGTTCTTGACAGATGAAAAACTGCGTAGCTTTGATACCAACTACAAAGTCAATCCTCCGCTACGTGACCAACGTAGCGTCGATGCATGTATTGCTGGTTTAGTGGATGGCACATTGGACGTGATCGCCAGCGGACATGCCCCACGAGCGTCAGAAAAGAAAATGCAAGAACTCGATCGAGCTCCATTCGGCATGATTGGGCTGGAAACTGCCTTGGGAATTGTCAATCAACAATTAATCCAACCCGGCCATCTGGACTGGCCAGCCGTATTGGCCAAAATGACCGTCAATCCCGCCCGTGTTTTGGAGCTGGAACAGGGAACCCTGCAAGTCGGAAAGGAAGCCGACGTGACGGTCATCGATCCCGCTGTTCGCTGGACCGTCAGCAAATCTTCGCTGTTGTCCAAAAGCAGCAATACTCCGCTGTTAGGAACAGAACTCCATGGGCGAGCCGATACGGTCATTGTGGGCGGACGCGTGAAGTATTCCTTGAATGAAACTCGCTAGTTTCGAGTGACCATCATCCTTGGTGTGGCCAGAACTATCTTCGTGCGATCTCGCTTTACCCGCATGGGTGTGCGTAGATCATCTTACCTCGTCAAATCTCGACTTGGCGTAATTCACGTGGCAAGGGAAAATGCACCTGCTCCTCACGAATGGAACGTACTTCGACGTGAGCGTCGTATTCGTCGCAGAGAAACTGCAAACACCGTTCGACAACCGATTCTGGAGCGCTTGCTCCTGCCGTCACCACCACGGTTTCTACTCCCTCCAACCAATGAGGATTAATGTCGCTGGCTTCGTCAATCAGATAGGCAGTCTTACCATTTTCCACTGCCAGTTCCTTTAAACGTTGGCTATTGGAGCTATTTTGACTGCCCAACACCAGCACCAAATCGGCTTGCTCGGACAAAATACGTACCGCTTCTTGGCGGTTCTGAGTCGCGTAGCAAATGTCTTCTTTGGGAGGCCCCACAATCTGAGGAAATCTCTCCTGCAACCGGTGAATGATACGATTGGCATCGTCAACCGACAGAGTCGTTTGGGTCAGGTAAGCCAGCTTTGCCGTCTCGGCGAAATCCAATTGGTCAACCACCTCCACCGATTCAACCAAAACGATCGCTTCGGGAGCCTCACCCATCGTACCGATGACTTCATCATGACCTTCGTGACCGATCAGAATGATTGTGTACCCCGATTTAGCATAGCGTACCGCTTCCAGGTGAACCTTGGTGACAAGTGGGCAAGTTGCGTCAATAGCGTGCAATTTCCGCTCGTGAGCAATCCGACGGATTTCAGGAGACACTCCATGTGCTGAAAACAGCAAATGAGATCCCACAGGCACTTCGGCCAGATCATCAACAAAAACAGCTCCCTTTTGTCGAAAGTTGTTCACAACGTACCGGTTGTGGACGATTTCGTGATAAACGTAAACTGGTGTACCGAAAGCAGCGATCGCCAGATCCAGACTTTCGATGGCCATATTGACGCCTGCACAAAACCCTCGAGGGCTGGCCAAAATAACCTTCATGAACGGAAATCCTTGTTTGCTGAGCTATTTCCTCTTCCGCTTCTTTATAACCGTGACTTCACCCAAATGGCAACCGCGATGACTATGGATCGGTCGTGTCTCGACCTACAAAACTACGGCCCGCAAACCAATACCGGCCAGGCCATGTCACTCGCCGATGCCGAAGAATACTGTCGAAAACTGGCCAATTCGCACTATGAAAATTTCACGGTTGCCAGCAACCTTTTACCCAAAAACTTACATCAACATTTCTGTAACGTGTATGCCTATTGCCGCTGGGCCGACGATTTGGCCGACGAAGTGACAGACCCGGACGAAAGTTGCCGACTACTCGATTGGTGGAACCAACAGCTTCATCAATGTTATTCAGGCCGGGCAGATCACGCGGTTTTCATTGCATTACGTAAAACGGTCCAAACTTTCAACATCCCATCAACGCCCTTTGCCGACTTGATCACGGCATTCCGTCGTGATCAAACACAAACCCGCTACGCTGACGCAGCAGACTTGTTAAGCTACTGTGAGTCTTCGGCGAATCCCGTGGGGCGAATTGTCTTGCATTTGATCGATTGCCACAGCGCCGAAAATCAACGCCTGTCGGACTCCGTGTGCACGGGCCTCCAGCTCGCCAATTTTTGCCAGGACGTGGCACGAGACTATGTTCGCGGTAGAATCTATCTACCACGAGAGAGTTGCGAGAGATTCGGATACTTTGAAGAAGACTTTGCAGCCAAACGATACAACAAAGCGTTTCGAGACCTGATGCGGTTCGAGGTAGCGCGTGCGGAAACCTATTTAAAGGCGGGCAAAGCACTAGGACGTAAAGTACCACGTTCTGTGCGAGTGCCGATCTACCTGTTCATGTACGGTGGATTCGCCGTTCTGCAGGAAATTCGAAGAAACAAATACAACCTTTGGCGGCAGCGGCCGACGATTGGTAAATGGAAAAAAACGCGACTATTGATCCAGGCTTGGTGGCGCGCAATGGTTCTGTAGAACTGGACGCCAGTTACGCACAGTGCCGCCGAGTC
>MDTE01077649.1_pt1 | contig 12951 bp, 10 predicted proteins | sample 811231 | NCBI WGS metagenome assembly MDTE01 (sample SAMN05326651, study PRJNA326480) | marine metagenome | isolation source: seawater | place: Indian Ocean: Red Sea | collected 2010
CACTTGATCATGCAGGGAACAAGAGTGAGTATACCCAGGCGATGTCTGCTACAGCATTAGGTATAGACCCGTCAAGTTTGATCCCGGATGTATTTGCCATGCACCAGAACTATCCTAACCCATTCAATCCGGTAACACAGATACGCTATGATTTGCCAGAAGATAGTTATGTAAGTATCACTATATATGATATTATGGGTCGTAATATCAAGTCATTAGTGAATACTGATCAGGCAGCAGGATACCGCTCGGTACGCTGGAATGCCACCAATGATCTTGGTGATCCTGTATCTGCTGGAATGTATATTTATATGATCCAGGCTGGTGATTTCAGGCATACGAGGAAGATGGTGCTCTTAAAATAATCTGTTCATAGTATAATTTTTCATTGACACCTTCAAGATTTCCATGCGCATTGATGAAGAGTTCTAAAAGTGTCAACACTATGTCAACAGATTCATTCATTATGATGCATATTTGTTCCATTTTGAGATATTTGCATTGAAACAAAAAACCCGCCTGTTAGGGCGGGTTTCTCGTTGGTAGAATTATGGTACCGGTGAAAGGGCTCGAACCTTCACTCCCTTGCGAGAATCGGATTTTGAATCCGACGCGTCTACCAATTCCGCCACACCGGCAAATTATTTCAGTAGTGGTGTTGGAAATTAAAATCTAAGATCGAGTGTTGTCAAGTTTAGGCAATTGTTAAAAGGCCTAAATGATTCTAAATTCTGTTCTAATTCTATTAATATTTGTTTGGATTGAAATATTCACCACTAAAATGGAGTATTGGTTATTACTATGTTCACATCAAAATTCTTGTTGAAAAACGCAGAACAGTATCCTGAAGAGCCAGCATTATCAAAGAAAAATAAAAATGGGGAATGGGAAACGGATAATTGGAAGATTTTCTTCGAAAATACAAAAAAAATTGCAAAATCTCTAATTGCTTGCGGTATTGACATTGATGAAAAAATAAGCATATACAGTTATAATAGGAAGGAATGGTATGAGTGTTACTTGGCATCGCAATTAATCAATTCTGTATCTGTTGGTATATATCACACTAGTTCATCAGAGGAAGTAGAGTGGATAGTTGAAAATTCTGATTCTAAAATTATTTTTGTTGGGAATAATCCCAGCGATAATGATGAACCCGATAAGATGCCAAATCATCGCTTATTTAAGGTTCTTCCAAAACTTAAAAAACTTGAATTAGTCGTTGTAATGGATGATGTTGATCAGCTTAAGGATGAAAAGTTTATGTCCTGGTCTGATTTTATTAAAAGCGGAGAAAGTATAGATGATGCAGTCGTAATGGAACGCAATGAAACTACAAAGGAAGACGGAACCTCTTGCTTAATATATACATCAGGAACTACTGGTAATCCAAAGGGCGTTGAGCTTACTCATAACAACTGGCAATATGAGGTTTCTAGGACGGATTATTTTTTAGATTACAAGCAAGGAGATAAGTATGTCTCTTGGTTGCCTCTTGCACACGTATTTGGGCAACTAGTAGATAATCATGTCTGGGTAAAAGATGCGTTGCATATGCATGTTGTAAATACCCCATTAGAAGTTGTTGATGTAGCCAAGGAAGTAAAACCGCATTTATTTATTGGTGTGCCAAGGATTTATGAGAAAATTTATTCAAACATAAAAGCAGCAATCGAAAGCAAGGCAATATTAAAAGTTGGACTGAAAGTACCACTTTTATCTGGGTTGCTAAAGAAAAAGTTGAGAGATGCAGTTGGCTTCTCAAATTGCCAATATGCAGCTACAGGGGCGGCTCCAATTAATCCGGAAATATTGATGCTTTTTCAATCATTAGGAATACCCTTGTACGAGGGCTACGGGATGACTGAGAATACTGGGGTTGCTACTGTGAACCATCCAAAAGGGAATAAGGTTGGAACCGTTGGGAAAGCATTATATGGAACTGAGGTTAAAGTTGACGATGAAGGCGAAATTTTAATCAAAGGTTCAAACGTTATGAAGGGCTACTATAAAAATGAACAATCATCTTCTGTGGCATTAAATAATGGTTGGCTGTACACAGGTGATGTAGGAAAAATTGACTCTGATGGTTATTTAACCATAACCGGAAGAAAGAAAGAAATCTACGTCAACTCAGCAGGTAAAAACATCGCACCACTTATTATAGAGGAAACAATTAAATCTATTTCAATAGTTTCACAATGTTTTCTCGTTGGCGATAATAAAAATTATTGCACAGCTCTCATTACCCTGGATGTGGGGTCTATTTTAAGAGATAAAGTTGGTTTAAATCCGAACGATATTCCGAAAGAGCCAATTGCTCAGCTTTCATTGATGGAGCAAAAAGGGCATAGGCTTTCTGATTTTACAGAAAGTCCAAAATTGAAGTCTGAACTCCAATCTGAGATTGAACTACTAAATAAAAAGTTCTCAAATCCAGAGCAGGTTAAAAAATTTGCCATTCTTCCCCGTGATTTCACTATTGACGATGGTGAACTCACACCTACTTTGAAAATACGGCGAAAGCAGATCAACGAAAATTGGTCATCTGTTATAGAAACACTTTATGATTAAATACAGTGCCTAGTTTAGCATTTTTGGGATGCGGTTCTTGGGGCGGAGCTCTTGGTCTTATCCTTGCAAAAAAAGGCGTTACCGTCACTATGTGGCACAGAGATCATGTTGTTGCTGAATACATGAAAAAAACCAGAATTCATTATCTTGTACCAGAGCTCCATTTTCCTGAAAATGTATTTTTTTCAACAGATATTGATAAAGTTTTCAATTCTTCTGATATCGTTGTGGTCGCTATTCCATCGCAATCAATTAGAGATGTAATTACCCAAATAGAAAATAAATTAGTAAATGATAATAAGGTAATTGTGAACGTATCTAAGGGTATTGAAATTGATACATTGAAAACCGCAAGTCAGTTAATAAAAGAAATTGTAGGAGTTAAATCAGAAAACACTGTAACTCTCTCAGGGCCCAGCCATGCTGAGGAAGTTGTGGCAGGGCATCCAACAACTCTTGTCTCCGCATCCGTTGCCTTATCCACAGCTAAAAAAATCCAAAATCTGTTTTCTAATGAAAAACTTCGTATATACACAAACAATGATATACGGGGAGTTGAACTTGGTGGAGCAATGAAGAATGTCATTGCAATTGCAGCTGGGATTAGTGATGGTATAGGCTTTGGTGACAATTCAAAGGCCGCTCTAATGACGCGAGGGATGCGTGAGATTGCAAGACTTGGTCAAGCAATGGGCGCTGACCCAAGTACCTTCGCTGGGTTGAGTGGGATGGGTGACTTAATAGTAACATGCCTTAGTAAGTACAGTAGAAACTGGAATGTAGGTTATCAAATAGGTGAAGGTAAGAAACTCAAGGAAATACTTAATAATATGCGGATGGTAGCCGAAGGAATTGAGACTGCAAAATCGATACATAAACTGAAGGACAAATTTGAAGTTGAAATGCCTATTTCAGAAAATATATATCAAATTCTATTTCATGCCGCAGACCCAAAAGAATCTGTATCGAATCTCATGGGTAGAGAATTAAGTCATGAACTATAAAAATTATTAACTATACAGAACGCTTTCATAATTATGGAAACCGAAATTATATTAATAAGATATGAAGAAACAAAAAAAAAGCGCGACTGAACTTTTCAGCGAATGGGCTGATAAAGGTAAAGATGTTGGAATGGCAACTGCCCATGAACCTGCTGTTAATGAGATGCTGGAATTTATCTTTCAGAAATATAAAAATTCGTTCACTTTCCTTGATGCTGGTTGTGGAAATGGATGGGTTGTAAGAAAGGTGAAGAATATGCCTCAATGCAAAAGAGCTACTGGCTTGGATGGAGCAGTTTCTATGATAAATAATGCAAAAAAATTCGATCCGACAGGAGAATATTTTTGCGCAAATCTTTTAGATTGGACACCGGATGTTAAATTCGACATTGTCTACAGTATGGAGGTTTTTTATTATTCCAGTGATCCAGAGCAGATAGTTAGATTTATCATTAAAAATTGGATTAAACCTGGAGGCAGTTTAGTTATAGGTTTAGATTATTATTATGAAAATCCAAAATGCCATTCATGGGCGAAAGATTTAAACCTCGAGATGTCACTTTTACATGAGCATGATTGGCTTGAAATTTTTAAAAAGGTTGGATTTAAGAACACTGCCACTTGGAAAGCAAACGTTCATGATGAACATCCAGGAACTTTGGTGGTGTACGGAAATACCTAGTTTTTTAAATTTTAAAATTGTTTTTTTTTGAATTTTCTACCTAATTTTTTTTTCGTAAATTTGTTAACAATAAGAGGACGTTAAATGGCTATTTTTAATCTTAAAATTAATGGCGAAGAGAGAGAAGTTGACGTAGATCCTAACACTCCGCTTCTCTGGGTCATCAGAGAAGACCTTAATCTTGTTGGAACAAAGTATGGTTGCGGTGTATCTCAGTGCGGCGCCTGCACTGTACACTTAAATGATGCCGCCGTTAGATCCTGTGTTCTTCCTGTTTCCGCTGTTGCTAATCAACCAATTACCACCATAGAAGGGCTATCCGATGAAGGCGACCATCCAGTCCAAAAAGCCTGGATTGAAGAAGACGTATCTCAATGCGGGTATTGTCAAACCGGACAGATTATGAGCGCTACTGCATTACTTAAGACTAATCCTAATCCAACTGATGAAGATATCGATATGGCCATGAGTGGAAATATATGCCGTTGTGCGACTTATGTTAGGATTAAAAAAGCTATTAAAAAAGCATCGAAACTTTAAGGTGATATAAATGACTGTAATAAAAACAAAGATAGGAAGGCGTTCATTTTTAAAAACCTCCGCCGCGCTTGGGGGCGGTATTATGATAGGTTTTAATTGGCTTGTAAGTTGTAAATCATTAAGCCCAGAAAAAAAAGGTGTTTCAATACCTAACGAGTGGTTTGATATAAATGGATACATTAAAATTGGTGATTCTGGCATGGTCACCATATTTTCGCCAAACCCTGAAATAGGTCAGAATGTAATGACCTCAATGCCAATGATTGTCGCAGAGGAGCTAGATGTTCCTTGGGAAAATGTTATAGTTGAACAAGGCGACTTAGATGAAGATTCTTTCAAAAATCCACAAACCGCAGGCGGAAGCAACTCCATTAAACGCGGATGGGACCCTTTAAGAATGGCTGGTGCAACTGGGAAGAGGATGTTACTAGAAGCTACTGCCAAAGAATGGGGTTTATCCATAAAAGATTTATCTGCCAGTGACGGCATTATCAAAGAAAAACGAGGAAAACGTCAGATCTCCTATGGTGAAATTGCTTCGAAAGCAGTAGGTATCGAGATTCCTAAGGAGTTGACTTTAAAAGATCCAAAAGATTATAAGCTCATTGGCACATATCAAAAGAATGTTGAGGGAGCCAAAATTGTAACAGGAAAGCCACTATATGGCCTAGATTTTAAGCGAGAAAACATGCTGATAGCAGCAATTGAGCATCCCCCTTCATTTGGAATGCAGGTAAAAGATTTCAATAAGCAAGAAATTAAAAGAATGAAAGGGATCAAGGATGCTTTTATTATAGATACCAGTGAATACATGAGGAAGTGGAAAAAGTGGAATGGTACAAATGCCTTCCCTCAGATCATAGCAATACTTGGTGAAAGTACTTGGAAAGTGATGAATGCAAAAAAAATGTTAAGGGTCACTTGGGATAGTCACGGCGAGCTTGAAACCTCTGAAATGCATGAAAGAAGATTAGTTGAAGATATCGAGACCGGAAAAGTTGTCTCGAGTAGAAAAGATGGAGACCCTTCAAGCGCCTTTGCAAAAGCTAATAAAGTTATTGAAAGAACGTACACTTCTCCATTTATGCCTCACAATCCAATGGAGCCAATGAACTTTTTTGCCGATGTAAAAGGAAATAAAGTTGAGCTCATTGGCCCTACTCAGACACCTAAATCTATGCAAGAAGCTGTTTCCAAAATGCTTGATATTCCAATAAAAAATATTTCCCTTAAAATGACAAGAATGGGTGGTGGATTTGGGCGGAGATTATATACTCACTTCGGTCTGGAAGCTGCAGCGATTTCAAAAAAGATTGGTGCGCCTGTGAAAATGGTTTACACTCGTTAGGATGACATGACCCAAGGAACTTACAGACCTGCCTACAGATCTACTTACAAAGCTGGACTGGATGAGAACAATAATCTTATTGCTTTTTCAGTGAAAGGTGTTGGTCTGCCCGATGGACCCGTAATCCCTGATAGATTTCCTGCAGGATCAGTGGATAATTATATTGGCCAAAATAAATCTTCTTTCACAAACATTTCTGTTGGAGCCTGGACTGCCCCTCGTTCCCACTTTACCGCTGGTGCAGAACAATCCTTTCTTGATGAAGTGGCAGAATTAGCTGGTAAAGACCCAATTGATTTTCGTTTGGAACTTTTCGATAGGGCTTTGAAGAATCCTGTAGGAGATGAATACGACTACGACGCAGAAAGGTATGCAGGTGTGTTAAAGTTAGTTAAAGAAAAATCAGACTGGGGCAATGACGGTTCTTCATCAAAAAAGGGAGTTGCTGCCTATTTCTGCCATGATTCCTATGTCGCGGTTGTTATGGAAGTCGTTATGAAAAATGACGAGCCAAAAGTAAAAAAAGTATGGTGTGCTGCTGACTGTGGTATCGTCATAAATAAGGAAGGCGCTACCAACATGATCGAGGGGAGAATCATTGATGGCATTGGTCATGCTATGTATAGTGAATTGAAATTTGAAAATGGTTCATCTGTGCATAAGAACTTTGATACATATAACTTTATTAGACATGACCAGTCCCCTTCAGATATTGAAACCTATTTTGTCGAAAGTGAGACTGCTCCAACCGGACTGGGAGAGCCTAGCTATCCTCCAGCAGTAGGAGCGCTGGCAAATGCGTTATACAGGGCAACTGGAAAACGATTTTATCATCAGCCGTATTCTAATGAAATAGGCACATAAAAGGCGAGTTAAAATAATATATACTTGAGAAAAAAAACCCACATTCGTGGGTTTTTTTTGTTTGTATGATAATGAATATTTTAGGATCCTCCAATTCCACTAGATAATGCCAATGCTATCATTATGGTATCTTGAATTAAAAATACTTTTATATTCTTTTTAAATATTTTCTTTCAATCGGTGTTGAATAAATTATTGGCATGAACTCTTACTGTTTTCAAAATTTCGTTGGGATATATTGGGATTTAGTGGACCTGAACTGACCTAAAATGAGCATTTTAAGACTTTTTCTTTAATTAGATAAAGTATTATATTTTCTATAATCTCCGAGGATAAAATCGAATTTGCCCTTGTAGTTCAATGGATAGAACAAGTGCCTCCTAAGCATTAGATGCAGGTTCGATTCCTGCCAAGGGTACAAGGGTAATATTAATATGAGGACAATATGTTAAAACCAAAAAAAGAAGTATTTCGTAAGGAAATCGAAAGGGATGCATTTTTAGATACGATCGATAAAGCAGAAGCAAATTTTGAGAAAAATAAATCCAAGTATCTTTACGCTGCTATCTCTGTTCTAATAGTTGCAATCCTATCAAACTTCTATTTAAATAATACTGAAAAAAGAAAAAATGAATCAAATAGTTCAATGGGTCAGGCGCTGTTGGCATTAAGTAGGGGCGACCTTCAAAATGCGAAAATTCAATTCGAAACAATTATTAGTGATTACAGCGGTTCAGATATTGCTCATTTATCAAACTACTATGTAGGAAAAATAGAATTTGAAAATAAAAATTACACAATCTCTGATGAATACATTAGAAAATATTTGCAGAAAAGTAGTAATAAGGTGTTCATACCTTCGGCTTACATAATGCTATCAACAATAGCTAATGATCAAAGTAACGATTATCAATCTGCGATATCATTGCTTGATGAGGGTATTAAACTAACAAATGATGTACACTGGTTAAGAACCTTAAAATTAGAAAAAGCGAGAATCAAAATAAGAAATGGTGAGAACGGTGATGCTAAAATGATCATTAATCAAGTGTATAATGAAAAAGATCTAAATGCACAGGAAAAAATGATAGCTGAGCAATTACTAGGTTCTTTAGCTGGTTAAGGAGCTTGTTTGAGAATAAATTATAATTTAATTTAGGATATTGAAAAGTGGGTTGAAAGACCCACTTTTTTTATCTTTTTATGAACAATATCAGTGACATAGCAAAAAAGAATCTTCCTTCTGGGATGATTTTACTAGATATTGTTCAAGATCATAAGTCAAACTTTATTCGATTTATTGTTGATAGTGAAAATAAAATTACTATTTCTGATACAGCTAAATACGCAAAAATCTTAAAAAGATCAGATGAAATCAACAGCCTATACCCAGGGGGATGTAGGATTGAAGTAAGTACGCCAGGAATAGACCAACCTCTTAAAATGCCGTTTCAATTTAAGAAAAATATTAATCGTGCTATAGATATTATTCTCGTGGATAATGATGATGGCACCATCTCTTTTAGCGGCATAATAAAATCTGCAAATGATATCAATTTTACTGTTCAGAGTGGGGAAAAGATGATGACTGTTGTTTATGATCAGGTTAAAAAGGCAAATTTAATTTTAGAATTCAATTAACCCGGGAGTGATATTTTGATTAATAGAGAACTCATAGAAGTGTTTTCCGAAATTGCTCGTGAAAAAAATGTGGAAAGATCTGAGCTTGCTAACATCTTAGAAGAGTTATTTCTTTATGTAATCGAGAAAGAGTATGGTGATTCTTCTAATTGCAGCTGCATTGTCAATTTAGATAAGGGCGAGATTGAAATCTACTCTGAAAAATCAATAGTTGAAGAGGTAGATGATCAAAAAGTTGAGATCACATTAGCTGACGCTATATCAAAAGAACCGGATGCTGCAGAAGACTTAGCAGTAGGTGATATTTTTGTTGAGGTGATAGATCCTCGTATTTTTGGCCGTCGGCTAATTGTTACTGCAAAGCAATTCTTTGCGCAAAAGTTAAGAGATGTTGAGAGAAATTATATATATGAGGACTATGCTAACAGAGTCGGAGAGATTATAATAGGTGTAGTTCACCAGGTTCAAAGAGATAGTATTTATATCAATATAGATCAGGCTGAACTCAGGTTACCTAGGAAGGAGCAAATTCCAACAGAAAGATACAGAAGAGGCGACATAATAAGAGCAGTTATCAAATCAGTTGAAATTACATCAAAAGGTCCAGATATTGTTGTTTCTAGAAGCGACAACCATTTTTTGTATAAATTATTTGAAATGGAAGTGCCCGAAATTGAGGATAATATCATTGAGATATCAGCGATCTCCAGAAACCCTGGTAACAGGGCAAAAATAATAGTTAAGTCTAATGACAGAAGGATCGATCCTGTTGGAGCTTGTGTCGGTATGAGGGGGAGTAGAATTCAGGCTATTGTAAGAGAGATGAATAATGAAAAAATTGACATTGTTAATATGAGTGATCAAGCAGAAATCTTAATTAGTCGAGCTCTTTCTCCCGCAAAGCCGGTTCAACTTTTTATTGATGATGAAAAAAAGTACTGTGTTGCACTATTTGATGATGATAATTTGGATGCTGCTATAGGCAGGGGAGGTACAAATATTAATTTAGCATCACAAGTTACTAGCTATAAAATCGATGCTTATGGAGTTAAGCAATATGAACGTATCCAAGAAGATCATAAAACGATGCTAGTTGATATCCAAGATGTTACCCCAGATAACGCCCAAACTTTGATCAAGGCTGGAGTTGAAACCGTATCTGATTTGTTGGACGCAGACATGGAAGAATTACTAACAATTAATGGCCTAGATGAAGAGAGTTTGGATCTAATCTATGAAGCGGTCCAGTCTTTTATTGAGCGAGAAATTGTAGCTGACGAGGAAATTATCTCAATTGGTGGAGATTTAGATAGTGATGATAGTTTAAATAATGATAAATCTGAAGGTGCTGAACTAGATGATATTTCCACCTCTCCTAAGGATTTGAATGATGATTCTAAGGATGCTCCTAAAATGATTGATCAAGCTCCAGTTACAAATTCAACTACCGAACCTGATTTACCAGATTCTGGGGAAAAATAAATATGGGAAAAGTTAGAATATTTCAAATAGCAAAAGAACTTAATATCTCTCACACTGATATACTCAGCTTCCTTAAGTCAAAAAACGTGGAAGTAGCAAGTCATATGTCTCCTGTGGACCCGAGTACACAGGAAATGATAATGGCGGAGTTTTCTAAAGATAAGGAAATTGTTGAGCGTTATCGAAAAGAGCAGGTTAGAAGGGAGATACATGATGTTCGCCTAAAGGAACAACAGAAGGGTAAGAAAAAACTTGAGCTATTGTCACTAGAAGAACAAAGGAATCTAGAAAAGAGTGAAGTTGAAAACCAAAAACAAAGCCAAATAGCTAATGAGGTAAAGAAAAAAGATGATCCAGAGAAAAGAAAAGATAAGCAAAGAGAGTTAATTCGAGAGCAGTCACAAAAGCTTAAAGATGAACAGGATCAAAAGGAAATTCAAAAGAAAAAAAGTCAAAGTAAAAAAGCAAGGGATCTGAAAAAAAAGTTTAAAACAAGCAAGAAATTAAGAACAATTAATCTTGAGAACATTCAATCTGAAATAGGAAAAGGCACAAGTAAGCAACCGATTGTAAAAAAAGATCTTAAATCGGAGGAAGCGCCTGCTCCCGAGTCAATCAAGACAAAAGTAAAGGGTGTTCTTGCCAAAATGGACGCAAAGCCTAAAAAGAAAGTATATAAAAAAAATAAATCAGATCAAAGCGTCCCTGATGATGCTGACATTGAAAAACCTTTAATTAAAATTGCAGAATTTTCTAGCGTAGAGGAGCTTGCTAAAATATTTGATGTAACGCCAAGTGATATCATTCAAACATGCATAGAACTAGGAATGCTTGTTACAAAAAATCAGAGACTTGATTGGGATGTAATAGAGCTAATGGCGGACAACTTTGGGTTTACGGCTGAAAAAATGAAAGATGTTGGTGAAGATCTTCTATCTTTTGAGGACACCGAAGAGGATTTGAATAACGCAGTTGAAAGAGCGCCTATCGTAACGGTAATGGGACATGTTGATCACGGAAAAACAAGTCTTTTAGATTACATCAGAAAAACAAACATAGCTGAGGGTGAGTCGGGTGGTATAACTCAACATATTGGCGCCTATCAAGTAGAATATAATAATCGCATGATAACATTTCTTGATACCCCAGGTCACGAAGCTTTTACTGCGATGCGTGCAAGGGGTGCGCAGGTAACAGATATTGTTATTTTGGTTGTTTCTGCAGATGATTCCGTTATGCCTCAAACAATTGAGGCTATAAATCATACGAAAGCTGCTGAGGTCCCATTAATTGTTGCTATAAACAAAATGGATAGACCTGGCGCAGATCCTGATAAGGTAAGGAGGGAATTGTCAGAGCATGAAGTGCTTACCGAATCATGGGGCGGAAAAGTTCAGGATGTAGAAATAAGCGCTAAACTGGGCACAGGTATGGATGATCTAATGGAGAGTTTACTTCTTGAGACGGAGGTAATGGATCTAAAAGCAAATAGAGATTGTAACGTTAGAGGAACAATCATTGATTCTCGCCTCGACAAAGGTCTTGGTCCTATAGGAACTTTATTAATTCAAAAAGGTACACTTAAAATAGGGGACCCTTTTATTTGTAATGATTTTTCAGGAAAAGTTCGAACAATAACAAATGATAATGGCGTCAAATTACAATTAGCTTATCCCTCTGATGCCGTCCAAATACAGGGGTTTGACCAAGTACCGCAAGCTGCCGATATTTTTGCCACTGTAGATAATGAAAAAGATTTAAAAAGGATATCATCAGAGCGCCAGCGGGTTCGTAGGGAAATTGAGCAGAAAAAGATGGCCTTTTCTCTTGACCACATGTCTTCACTCATAAAGGAAGGAACTATGAAGACTCTTCCAGTAGTTGTCAAAGGTGATGTGGATGGGTCTGTGGAGGCTCTTGTTGAAACAATTGAAAAGTTAAATACCAAAGAGGTAGGTATAAAAGTGATACATCAAGCTGTTGGTATGGTCACTGAATCTGATGTTCTATTGGCCGATGCCTCCAAAGCAGTAGTTATTGGATTTCATGTTCAGGTCAGTTCAAATGCAAGGCTCCAAGCCAAGCAGGCTGGAGTAGATATCAGAACTTACAATGTTATCTATAATGCAGTTGAAGAACTTACTCTGGCACTTGAGGGTATGCTCGAGCCTGATAAAATAGAAAGTAGCTTAGGTATGGCGAAGGTTTTGACCCAGTTTAAAATTCCTAAAATAGGTTTTATTGCTGGGTGTAAGGTCTTAAAGGGTCTCATAGTACGCAATGGAAAGGCGAGGGTATTGCGAGGAGATGAACTGATTGCTGAGGGTATGATTAATTCTTTAAAAAGGCACAAAGATGATGTAAAAGAAGTCAAAGACGGTTTAGAATGTGGAATAGGTGTTGATGGGATAAAAAAATTCCAAGAGGGAGATTTGATAGAAGTATATGAAATCCGCGAGGTAAAGCGTAAACTGGAAACTAGTTGAACCAAAACAAGCCGTACAACAGAATAGATCGAGTGAACAATCAAGTTCTCGATGTCATCAACGATATTTTGTTAAAAAATATCAATCTTTCAAATATTGGCTTTATCACAATCTCATGCGTTAAAGTAGCTCCTGATTTGCGTTCTGCTAAAATATTTTATAGTGTAATTAATCCTAGGCTTCCACTAGAAAAAATAAATATCGAGTTAAATAAGAAAAGAAAAGCATTTAAAAAGTTTATGGGGCTCAAACTTCAGTTAAAACATATACCTGATCTTCGTTTCTATTATGATGAAACCTACACATACGAAAAGAAAATAGAAGAGCTAA
>MDTE01164995.1_pt1 | contig 12951 bp, 12 predicted proteins | sample 811231 | NCBI WGS metagenome assembly MDTE01 (sample SAMN05326651, study PRJNA326480) | marine metagenome | isolation source: seawater | place: Indian Ocean: Red Sea | collected 2010
AAAATATTTTTACCTGGAGCTCATAACCGGACTTGAACCGGTGACCTCGTCCTTACCAAGGACGTGCTCTACCACCTGAGCTATATGAGCCAAAACCTTAGTTTTATTGACTTTCAGGGTAGAAAGGGGCTTTCTGAACAAACAGAGAAACAAAATAATTAATAACCTATATAGTTAAAAAAAGTAAAAAACCACTTACAACCCAAAGCTCGGATCGAGTTTATAGACCCTTTAGCCCTTTATTGCAAGTATTTTCGCACATTTAGGAAAGAAATTATATAGCTGGTGGAGGGGGCAGGATTCGAACCTGCGAAGCACGAGGCGGCAGATTTACAGTCTGCTGGGTTTGACCGCTCCCCAACCCCTCCAGAGATCAAAAATAGCGAGCAATTCTGATGATCTCACAATGCCTTGTCAACTTTATTTAGTTTATTTGAAGATTAATTCAAATTATCTAGATAAATAATATTTCTATAAGTTGATTTAGCAAGGTTTAGCTTAAAAATAAAGCTCACTTTTTATTAAAATAGAAATAAAGATTTTACTCCTTATCAGCAACATCTTTAAAAACAAAGAGGCTAAAATTAGTAAAATTTACAAAGGCAGCCATCACTACTGCAAGTAACTGGGCTAATAAATAAAATTCTATTCCTATAAAGTAAACTACTGAATTTAGAACTGCTAAGTTAATAGCCAAGCCTATTCCAGAAAAAGAAAGATATTTCGTATAACTTCTAAAAGACAGAATGAAATTAGAGCTAGGAGACTTAAAGGCCCAAAAGTGACCTAATAGGTAATTAGTTACACTTGCAACTACAAAAGCATTAACAGCAGAAAAATTAAGGTTTAGTTCTAAAATTGTAAAACAAGTTGTAAAAACTGAGAGATTTACAGCTACTCCTGAACAACCAACAATACCAAATTTTATAAATTTGATGAGTATGTTGAAGATGTTAAATCCAAATACTTCTATAAACTTTTTTTTGAGAAATCTAACCATTTAAAAAATAGTCTATTTGCTTAATCTTAATTTAATTATGGTAATCAGATAAGTCAAAATAAAATAAAACAAGTTTCTTTTAGTCTTTCCATAAAGTCTTTTCTGAAAAGTTGAGGGAATCTCCTTAATTCTTATCTCCATTTTAGATTTACAAATCTTATAAAGGATTTCCTCAACAATATCAAAATTTTCACAATATAGATCTAACTTCTTTAGGTCTTCTGCTCTATAAGCTTTGAAACTATTTGAAACGTCCTTACAAGGTATATCTAGAATAAAAGCGTAAGTAAAATTAAGAATTTTACTCATAAATCTCAATAAAAAGCTATTATCAGAATAACCATCTTTAATATATCTTGATGCAATAACAACATCGTAATCATCAATGTAATCTAGTAAAGATAAAATAAATTTTGGTTCATGCGATCCATCAGCGTCCATAAAGATAACAACATCTCCTGTAGTTTCCTTTATCCCTGTTCGAACAGCCTCACCAAAACTGTTACTTAACTTTCTTTTTACATATAAAGCTCCTGATTCATCACATATTTCTTGGGTGTTATCTAGGTCTTCTATTGTATCTACTACTATCACCTCAAAATTGATATTAGATAGATTAGAAAATATTTCAGGGAGAAGCTCCTTTAAATTATTAGCTTCATTATATGCAGGTAAAACTATACTAAGTTTTTTTCTATTAAAGTTCATAAGAGTCTACCCATTCGATCATTTGTTTAAGACCATCATCTTTTTTTACTTCCGGTTCCCAATGAAAAAGAGTCTTCGCTTTTTTAGTATCTGCTACAAATACTTTTTGATCATTTGATCTCCAGTCTTTTTTTATAAAATTAAGTTTTATTTTCAAAGTATCTTCTAGGAATTTAAATAATTCTATTAATGAAAGGCTATTAGTCATGCCTCCCCCAATATTAAAAGCCTGACCAGAGCATTTCTCTATATTTTCAAAAGCAGAGAAGTAGCAGTTTATTAAGTCACTTGAAAATAGAACATCCCTTACTTGTTTCCCATTACCAAATATTTCGAACTCTGGTTCATTCCTGTTAGATTTCTTTATTAAAGCCTTTTTAACAAACCACCCAACCCAACCTTGATCAAAGGTTGAAAATTGTCTTCCACCAAAAATTGATGAGTGCCTAAATACAATATTTTTTAGCCCGTAGTTTCTTGAGTAATCTAACATATACTGGTCTGCAGCTCCTTTTGAACAGCCATAAGGAGAACGGAAATCAAGTGTACATTGTTCGTCAAAACCCTGTTCTTTCCCGACTACCTCGTATCTAGTTTCTTTCTCGACATAATCAAATTGCTCCAAGTCTCCATATACCTTATTGGTAGAAGAGTAGATGGTTGCTACGTCAGAATCTATTTTTTTTATAGACTCCAATACATTAAGGGTACCTTGAACATTAATTTCAAAATCCTTTATTGGATCGGTTAAAGATGTGGTCATAGCAACTTGACCAGCTAGATGAAAAACTACATCTGGTTTAACTTCTTTAAAGATTTGTTCAACTTTATTAAAGTTTCTTATGTCGGCTTCATAATACTTAACTTCTCCCAAAGATTTAAGCCAGGAAAGGTTATTTTTGCTCCCATCTCTAGAAAGGTTATCTAATATGAATACCTCCATATCCCTTCCTAGGGCTTCCAAAGCTAGATTTGAACCTAAGAATCCACATCCCCCAGTAATTAAAAGACGCAATTTAAGATTTCTCCCTTTTTTCTTGTTGGATTGTCAACTCTAAGCCCTTGGAGAGGCCAATTATAGGCTCCCACCCTAAAGATCTCAAACCTGCAGTATCAGCATGAGATTGCATAATTTCGTCTTTTCTATATGGAAGAGCACCAAAATTTAGAGTTGTTTTATCATTTTTACAGAGCTTTTTTACTAACTCTACAAATTCTCTTATTGTAGTAGGTTTATTAGTTCCTACTTCAAAGTGATAGAAAGAATTAGAAAACTTTTCTACGTTTCCTAAAACTGATACAAAAGCATCTACAACATCATCTATATAAATAAAATCTCTATTTTGCAACCCTTCAGTTAAGTCTAAGGATTTATCTTGATTGTCCATTAATTCATTAATGATAAAACTTGAAAACTTGGATTTATCATCCTGTGGTCCATAAAAATGTTCTAAAGCTACATTAACTATAGTGGTTTTATCTGAATAGGTTTTTAGCCAATCAACAAATTGATTTTTAGATAGGCTGTAGTGATTTATTCTTTTGTCTAAAATAGTATCTGTGTTGATGAAGGCAGAAAGATTATGTTTCGAAGAAGCATGTAAAAGTTTGAGAGGTAAAATTAGATTAGTTTCTATCGTGTTTAAAGGATCAACTTGCTTCCTACCATAGTCAGTCGCGCAATGGATGATACAGTCTACTTGGGTCTTAGAGAACATGTGATCTATGTCAATATCTTCAATATTTAACCAGCTTACTTGACCTTCTACTCCCTTTAATCTAATTAAATCTGAAGATTTTCTTTTAAGACATAAAACAGAAAAATCTAATTTAATTAGCTTCTTTAATAAATGACTTCCTAAAAAGCCTGAAGCTCCTGTTAACAATATTTGCATAAATGAACTCAACTCTTCCTATTATTCTATAGGCTTCTTTCCCTCAAAAATTATAAATTTGAAAAAAACTACTTTTTTCTAATTCTTGAATTTATTATCTCTTCCCTTACAAAAGCCCATCCAACGCATGCAAAAAGAAGCATATAAGGTAAAACTGGATAAGAATATCTCATTTCATAACTATTCAAGGGGAAATTGAAAATTAGTGTATAGAGTATTGGAATCGAAAAAAACATCAATCTGTCTTTCCTTTTTAAAGTTAATGCTAACCCGAGCAAGCAAAAGGATAATAAAATGAAATTTAAGCCCCAAAGGGATGACTTTACTAGAAACCACTGAGCAGAACCTCTTTCAAACCATTCCTTGTTAAGAGGAAATAAATCAAATCTAGTACCCACCCAAAGATTTGGTGATCTTAAGATATAAGTTTTTAATACCTCAAAAGGCTCTTCTTTTATTCTTTCTATCGCTAAGGACAGGTAAAGATCTTCCATATGCACATGATTCTTTCCTTTAGCTATTTCTCCTTCAACTAAAAGCCTTTCCTCTTCAGTACGAAACGCTTCTTCAGGGAAAATAAGATAATTTTTACCTAAATGTAGTTTAGACCATTCACCATCTTCAGCCCAAGTACCAAGCCAAAGTCCCAACCCTAACCTTCCTTGGCTTACGGGAATTAACTCATCTGATAGGTAAAAGTTCCTAATTGTCCAAGGAGCGACAACCAGAAAAGAACATAAAATTAAAATAAAACAGTTTTTTATTCTTTCTTTGAATGAAGAAACTGAAAATATTAAAACAAAAAAAGATATGAATAAACTTAATAAAAGATAAGAGTCCCGAGTTAGGCAACATAATCCGATAAAGATGCCAGATAAGATCCATTTGCTTTTACCTTTTAAAACAATTAGAGAGAAAAAGGAACTAAGCAGTAGAAAAGAAGTAATAACCTCAGAAATTAAAGCCCCTGCATATACTGCTTCAAATGGAGATATCATCATCAATAGAAAAATCCAATGAGAACAATTTTTTAAATAAATAGCAGAAATTCTAGTTATCATTAATCCAGCCAGGATGTTAATTAGGAATTGAAAAACTTGGATAATTATTTCTTTAAATTCAATAGCCCAACTAATGGTTGCTAAAAAGAATGAGTAAAGAGGAGGCCTGTAGTAGGTTGGATCAAGATTTTCACCAAAAATACCATAATTGAGTATGTTATTGGCCCAAACGATATAAAGTGAAGCATCTCCTTTACTAATATCGTAATCAATAAGCCAAACCATCAAGAACCTTACTAAGAATCCTATGAGTATTCCAAACATGAGAAACCTGAATCCCAAAGAAGTAGAAGGAAAAAATAATGAATTAGTCTTTTTTTCTAATAAACTTAAGAATGGCATTTATTAACTACTGTAGCAAACCTTTGTATTTAATCCAATCAACAACACTGTTTACAGCACGGTTCATATAACTTTGCTATCCTAATAATTCAGATGAATAAACTAATTAAAATTCTTAATAAGGATAGAATTCTTGAAAATATAGTTAGTGTAGATAAGAAGTCTATAAAAAATTTTCTTATTTATGACGAAATAGATTCAACCAATGATGAAGCTAAGAAAAGAATTAATGAATCTAAAGATCTTCACGATGATTTTGCTATATTCGCTGAAAAACAACTATCAGGAAGAGGTAGAGGAGGTAAAATTTGGTTTAGCCCTCCAAGGCTAAATATTTATCTTTCTTATGCATGGAACTCTCTACTAAAGCCTTCACAATTAGAAGGTCTTAGTCTCTCAATGGGAGTAAACATAGCTACAAATTTAAATGATCTTCTTCATCTAAATCTAAAAGTTAAATGGCCTAATGATATTTATTTACAAAAAAAGAAAGTAGGAGGAATACTTATTGAGACAATCAAGAAAAAGGATTTAATAGGAATTATAGTTGGGGTTGGGATAAACGTATTTATGTCCAAAGAAAAAAAAGTTCCCATTGAACAAGAGTGGACATCTCTAGATAAACATTTAACAAAACAACCTGATAGAAACCAATTAGCTGGAATAGTTTTAGGATCTATAGTTAAAACAAAAAACGATTTTGAAAAATATGGATTCAAGTATTTCAAAGAAGATTTTGAAAAACTTAGTCTACTTAATAATCAAAATTGCTTAGTAAAAATTAATGGAAAAAATATTAAAGGTGTTGTTAAAGGAATAAATCAAAGGGGAGAATTAATTTTTTATGAGGAAGGTAACCTGCACACTCTGAGGTCTGGAGAAGTTTCAATTAAATTTTGATGCCTTATAGCAGAAATTAAGTTTCTCAGTATGATAGAATCCAAAAAAAATTAAGCTGGCGTAGCTCAGTTAGGTAGAGCAGCTGATTTGTAATCAGCCGGTCGTTGGTTCGAATCCAATCGCCAGCTCCAGTTTGTCTATAAAAGCTTATTGGGAGTATAAAGCAGATAAATAAGAGCTTTCTATAAGTTTTACTTTAATCACTTACCTGTATTATACTCGCAAGCAAAAGTATTCTAAGGGTAGGTATATGGAGAAGTTTGCGGTGAAATTAAAAAATTTAATGGTTTTAACTTTAATGTTATTTGCAGGTTGTGCTGCACCTGTTATTTTTTATGAAGAAGTAAAAGGATCTGATGTTCTTTGGGATATGGATCCTATGGGTTTGAACTGTAAACAGCTAAATGAAGCCAGAATTAAGACTTCTTCTACTATAGATCAACTAGCAGAGAGAATAATAGAAAATTCAAATAGAAGTACCGCAGCAAGTAGCCTAGGTCTTACTGTAGGTAATCCTGAAAGAGGGGAAAACTTTGTAGGTCTTAAATCTTCGGGAGTCAGTCCTGAAGTTAATGAGTTTAGGAAGCTTAAGGTTCTTAAAGAACAAATTGAAGAGCTGCAGATTCAAAATTGTATAAGGCAAAGCTTAGAAAACTGATAATTTTAAGACATCCAGTTTTCTAAAATTTATTTGTAAAATCCGTAAAAAATAGACTTTCTAGAAGTCAGTATTACTGTCTCAGTAAATATTTTTTTCCCAAATAAGAAACTGGAAATAATCTTAGGGAAACCTTTTCTTAGGAGCGGAATGTATGTAATTGTAGGAGAGTGAAAGAAGTTATTTATCAATAACTGACCTAATTCCTTATGATTTGTTAATCCATGATGTTCATTGTCTGGATTATCTCTTGTGTGTGCAACATATATGAAAGGAGACTTAAATCTAATTAGATTAAAAATCCTTTTTAACCAAACAATTAGTTTTAAATATGAAAGATTTGGTGTTTTTATAGTAAAAATGCCACCAGGTTTAGTTACTCTGTATGCTTCTTTAATAACTTTCTCCTTTTCCTCAATAGTTATGTGTTCAAAAAAATCATTTGAAACAACACAATCAAAAAAATTGTCAGGAAATTCTAGTTTTATAGCATTTCCTATTACCAATTTTCCTTCAATTCCTTCTTCTTTCAATCTTTTTATGCCTTTCTTAATTTGCTCTTGTCCCAAATCTTGTCCACCTACAAATTCTGCTCCCATTTTTCCAATTACTGTAAGGTATTCTGCTGAACCACAACCAATATCTAAAACTTTTTTCCCTTTTAAATTACCTAGCGTAAGCAGAGTCAAATCTCTTTGTCTTAACTCGTGGAAATTTCTTTTCCAAGTTTTACCATCCCAATTAGTGTGGCTGGCAGCAAAAAAACCTTTAGCCCAAGAATCTTCATCCAATTCTTCGCTACTTAGTATTTCTTCTGAATCCCATCCTGTTTTCATTCTGTTCCCTAAAAATGCCATGGCATTATAATGTTTTTTATTAATTCAAATCCATTCGACAACTTTATTATTATTTGGGGTTACTTGTCTCTAAAAAGCTTTCTTATTGTTGATGGTAATAAAATAGGGGGAACAAATAACTTTATGGCTTCCTTTATGTTCAGTCTCAGATCTTCTGATCCAGGTCTTTTTCTGTAGATTGTTGTATGTGCATTTTTAATTTCATCTCTGGGTCTTCCATTAGAAAAATAGTATAGAGCAATAGATTTTCTAGTAACCTCCTCAGGGCACATCAAAGGTTCTGGGTGTCCATGATGGGAGTCAGATAAAGTGCTAAAAATTACTGCTCTATTAAATACTGGAAGTATCTTTTTTTCACATTTACTCATGTTCCTTGACCACAGCTCAAGATGTCCTCCATAAGATTCTTTCCAATCTTTATTTAGGTAAATTAATAGATTTAATCGTCTATCAAGTTTAGTTTCTGGGTGATAGTTATAATCCGCATGAATTTTTAAAAACCCTCCATTGCTTATTTCATGGAAACCACCTCCATTAAAATAAGGGTCGGGTATCAATGCTTCTTTTATGCCTGTTAATTCTTGAAGCCATATTAAAAATTCTTCTGAATTAAGAAAATGCATTAATCCCTTAGATTTATCATCAAATAACCTTTCTCCTGTGCTGGCAATTTTTATGCCAGTTTTATCATCGAAGTGCTTGGTATCTTCTCCTTTTTTCTGTTCCTTTAAATTAGGGAAATTACTTAAAATTTCATTCAAAAAGTCTTCATTAAAGAAATCGTCTATAACGATATGAGGAAAAGGGTTGGCTGATTGATATTGTTTAGAGAATCCTTCTACTGGCTCAAAGAAAACACCTTTAGTATTTAAATATTTCAACCCTCTAACCTCTTCACTATTTCACTTCTAAGTTATTGCAGGAGCATCAGTTCCAACTTCCTGCTCTCTCAGATCTCTTTTTAATACCTTTCCTGTAGCATTCCTAGGAAGATTATTGATAAAAATTACTTCGCTAGGAACCTTAAATTTAGCTAAATTTTTTAAACAGTGTTCAATGATCTCCTTCTCTTCTACCTTTTTACCCTCCTTAAGACTTATAAATACTTTGCCTGTTTCTCCCCACCTTTCATGAGGGACTCCTATAACAGCTGCTTCTGCAATCTCTGGTAATTGGTATATAACATTCTCCACTTCTGCAGGATAAACATTCTCTCCTCCAGAAATATACATATCTTTCCATCTATCAACAATATAAACAAACCCTTCTTCATCAAATCGAGCAGCATCACCAGTTTTCAACCAGCCTTCATCAAAAGAATTCTCTGTAGCTTCATTATTATTCCAATAGCCTGGAGTGACATTAGGTCCTTTTATATAAAGCTCCCCAACCTCACCCCATGGAAGTTCCTTTCCTTCATCATCAACTACTTTTACCTCTGTATGCATGAGTGGTTTTCCTGCAGAACCTAATTTTCTATCTGCGTCTGCAGCATCTAATCCTATTCCACCTGGACTTGTTTCAGTCATTCCCCACCCTTGTATCATTGACACTCCTCTCCCTGACCATGTTTTAAGTATAGCTTCAGCACAAGGAGCGCCCCCTATACCAGCTATCTTAAGATTTGAAAGGTCTGTTGAATCAAAATCTGGATGATTCATCATAAATTGATAGGGAGCTGGAACAGCAAAGAAATGAGAGACCTTATAATCTGCATTTCCTAATATTGATAATGCTAAACCAGGGTCAAATTCTCTAATGAGTATTAATTCTCCCCCAGCATGTAAAACAGGATTGGCGTAACAGTTCATTCCTCCAGTATGAAATAGTGGCAGCACAACTAGTTGGACGGTATCTGAGTTTACATATGCCGGACTCGCAAGATTAACAATGTTATAAAGTTGCATCCTGTGGTTAATCATGGCGCCCTTGGGGTGGCCAGTAGTTCCTGATGTATACATTATCATTATCAGGTCATCATGATTAGTTTCAATATATTGAAAATTGCCTTTAGAATTTGAAATTACACTTTCATATTGACTATCTAAATTATTGGGATCAATCTCCAATATTTCTTTTATTTTGCAATCTTGTTGAAGCTCTAATGATATTTCCCTAAATGCCGAATCGTAAATTAATATAGCAGGACTACTATCATTTAAAATATATTCCAATTCGGGTTTAGTTAGCCTCCAATTTAGAGGTAGTTCTATAGCACCAATTTTTGCACAAGCAAACTCTAATTCAAAAAACTCAGCACAGTTATAAGAAAGAATAGCAATTCTATCGCCTTTTTTAACGCCCTCTTGTTGTAACCACTCTGCTAATTTATTAGACCTAGTATCTAATTCAGAGTATGTTAAATTCCTATTAGAACTTAAATCTCTTATCGCTATCTTATTTGGCCTTACATTTGAATGATAAGCTGACCAATCATAATGTTTTACTGTCATTTAATCTCCTTAAAAAATCATAACCATTACTATGTAAAAAACAATTACCACCCCCCATATGCCAGCAAGCAATCCTAATCTACTTCCCATCTTCTCTCCCTTAGACATTTGCCATAAAAGAAAGAGAACGGTTATAAAGAATAAATATATTATTACACCTAACAAGCTTAGCTCTCCTTATAATCTATGTAAGAGAGCATATGATAAGTAGGAAAAAATAAAATTGAAAATATTTATGCCATAAATTATTAAAAAATTAATCATGGGTTATAAAAATAAGCAGAAAAAATCTAAGTTGCGTAGAAATAACTTTAAGCATAAAAGTTTTATTGGATTTCTAGAAAAAACAAAAAAAGGAAGATTTCGAGTGAGAAATGACAACCTTAACTTAAGTTACAAAATTGCTTTTAAAGAAGTAAAAAAAGCTTTCATTGGCGACAAAATTAAATGCGTCATTTCTCATAGAGGATGGGCTAGCATAGAAAAGGTTATAGAAAATAATACTGAAACTTTCATTGGAAAGTTGGAGAAATTTGGAAATCGTTATGCATCTTTCCCGGTAGATATGGGTAGGTATAATTTTGTAGACATACAAGGTAAATTACCAAAATCTATTAAATCAAATGACTTGGTCATTATAAAAATTACTCACTATTCCAAAAAAGATTCTAGAGCTAAAGGGTTTATCCAAGAAGTTCTGGATAACTCAAATTTAGAGAATAGGGCTAATAAGATTGCTATATCAAAATTCAAAATAAGAGATAAATGGTCTAAAAACATAGTAAATGAATTAAAAAAATTAAAGAGAGCCGAAGATGTACCTTTAAAAGAGCACATAGATTTAACCAAACTCTCTTTTGTCACCATAGATGGGCAGAATGCAAAAGACTTCGATGATGCTGTATACGCAGAAGAACAGAGAAATGGACATTTAATCCTGTTTGTTGCAATAGCAGACGTCAGTCATTATGTAACATCAAATAGCTTTATTGATATTGAAGCTAGAAAGAGAGGTACTTCCGTGTACTTCTCTAATAAAGTTGTACCTATGTTACCGGAAGAGATTAGTAACAAGACTTGCTCTTTAAGGCCAAATGAAGAAAAAGCCTGCTTAGTATGTAAAGTAGAAATTGATAGAGAAGGAAGCTTGATTGATGGCTGTTTTTTTCAAGGTATTATAGAGTCCAAGGCTAGGCTAACATATGAAAAGGCAAATAAATTTTTCGAGACAAATGAATATCCAGAAGAGTTATCTAATAGCCTTCAAACTATAAATAAAATTTATATTCTTCTTAAAAAGAATAAGACTTTAAGAAAAGCACTTGAACTTGAAGTACCGGATTTCCTCCCAAGCATCAAAAATGGTGAGATTAAACGATTTAAAGAAGTTAAGAGAAATACAGCTCACCTAGTGATCGAAGAGTGCATGTTATTAGCTAATATTTGTGCAGCAAAAATTTTACAAGCTTCTTCTGTGAGCTCTATTTATAGAACTCATCCAAAACCTGATCTTTTAAATATTAATCAACTTCAAAAGTTTATAAATTCTAGAAGAATAAATTTAAAACTAAGACCTGAAGGGTCTGTAGAAGATTATTTTGAGCTTTTAAAAATTTCTAGAAATAGAAATGATAAAGACATCATAAATATGCAAATACTACAATCGCTTAACTTAGCTACATATCAAAGTAAAGTTTCAGAGCACTTTGCTCTTGCTTATCCCTCCTACTCTCACTTTACATCTCCAATTAGAAGGTATCCTGATTTAATGGTGCATAGGGCCATAAAAGCTATTTTAAAGAAATATAGAAAAGACATTATTAAAATTAGCAATCTAAAAAAAATAAAATTAGAGAAGGAAGATTATCCTTTCGATGAAAAACTAATAGAGTTAATTTCTGAAGAATCTTCGCATCAGGAAAGAATTGCTGAGAAAGCAGAAAGGCATGCCATGAATACTTTGAAATGTGAATTGGCAATGAAGAACAAACAAAAGAATTTTAAAGGAACAATTTCAGGTATTACTAATTTTGGACTTTTTATTTTATTGCAAGAACTGGGTATAGAAGGGCTATGCCATATAAAAAATCTTCCTAAAAATGATTACTTTGTTTTTGAGAATACATCTAAAAGTCTAATAGGCTCTTCTTCAGGAAAAGGATACTTTCTAGGAGATAAGCTTTCGGTTAGGATTAAAGAAGTAGATATTTATTCCCAACAAATAGATTTGGAAATTACGAAATGAAACTTCATGAAAATCAAGAAATAATCTGCGGTATTAATATCATAGAAACCATACTAAATTCAAAAAATGAAACTTTAGAAAAATTATTTGTTCTAGATACAAAATCTTCTAAAAGAATAAAATCAATAATTCAGATAGCTTCTGAAAGAGGATTAAGTATTTCCTTTAAAAAAAGAGAATTTTTTAATGGCTGTTTTCCAGATCAAAACCATCAAGGTTTGGCTCTTCTTTGTGATAGGAAAAAAGAAGAAGATGAGAAATTTCTTGAAAAAATATTAAAAAAAGATTCCTTACTTTTTTTAATACTCGATCATGTCACTGATCCCCATAATGTTGGAGCTTGTTTGAGAAATGCTGCTGCTGCTTCAGTTGATGCAGTTATCGTTCCAAAGAATAGGTCTTGCCATCTCACTTCTACAGTAAGAAAGATTTCTAGTGGTGGATCTGAACTAATCCCTTTTATAGTTGTCACTAACCTAGTAAGAACTTTAAAAAAAATGCAATCTTCAGGAGTTGAAATTTTTGGATCTGACGTAAATGGGCAAGAAGACTATAAAGATATCTCTATCTCCAATAAGAATGCTCTTGTAATAGGTTCAGAGAATAAAGGCCTTAAAGAATTAACGCGAAAAAATTGTGACAAACTTATTTCGATAGATATGCCAGGAGAGATAGAAAGTTTGAATGCTTCTGTAGTTTCTGGAATATTATTGTTCGAATTTATTAGGAAATTATAAATTTTTAATTAGAATACATCGATGCTGGCACAAAGAACCCTTACAAATTCTATAAAAGCGTTCGGTGTTGGGCTTCATAGTGGTGATCCTATTTC
>MDTE01086798.1_pt1 | contig 12949 bp, 4 predicted proteins | sample 811231 | NCBI WGS metagenome assembly MDTE01 (sample SAMN05326651, study PRJNA326480) | marine metagenome | isolation source: seawater | place: Indian Ocean: Red Sea | collected 2010
TTACTATTAACATCTACGTTACCTGTAACAGCAAGAACTCCTGCCATTGTTAGGTTACCAGATGTAGTTACTGCAGTAATCTTAGCGTTGTTACTACCATCCTTAAGTATGAAATTCTTAGAAGCACCCTTGATTACTACTTCGTCAGTGAAGAGTGATGTACCTGTGACACCTAAATTAGTATCGATATCTACAGAACCACCAATATTAACACTACCACCGATTCCAGCACCACCTGCAACCACTAAGTCACCAGTAGTATTAGTAGTAGATGCTGTACCAGTTGTAAGTTTTAAGTTACCAGCGATGATCCCTGCATCTGTTCCAGAGAATACTTCTGCGGTATTTGTGGCATTGTAGAGGAATGTGAATGATCCTGCATGTCCTCCAAGATCGTTGGCCGAATCGTCGTAACCAAAGAATCCAACTCTTGCTTGAGAGTCGTAATATCTGAACTCAATACCTCTGTCCTTGTTATCGTCTGTTGAAGGAGCAGTGTCACCACCAAGAGTGATAATAGGATCATCCAGAGTAGTGACTGCTGAATTAATTGTTGTAGTCGTTCCATCTACTTGTAAGTCCCCCATTATCTGAACTTTACCACTGGTTGCTCTATCGTCACCAGGATCAAGGATCATAGTGGCAGCAGAGGAAGCAATGTAGTCCCCTTGGAAATATGTGTCTTCTACTTGTACTTTACCAGCAGCATCTGAGGCAGTGATTGTGACAGCATCCTCTGCAGTTACAACAACACTACTATTACCAGAACCAGAGTTAGATGCTGATACAGTTAAAGATCTTGCAGAAGTTGAATTCTGTGTAGTTGTGAAGGTAAGATTACCATCACCAGTTTTGTTTAGAGTTTGTGCAACCCCTCCGTCGAGGGTAATGTCTGGATCACTGAAATAGGATCTGACGTTGACATCAATCTCTCCAGCACCACTATCACCCGTATTATTTGCGCCAAACAGTAAATTACCACTTGTATCATTAATCTTGACATAGTTGAGTTTATTGAATCCACGATATCCTGTAGTAGCAGTTAGTTCTTGGTCAAGATCGAAGTCCTCTTTCGCGTTGCCGTCAGCAAAGGAAATTCTACTGTTTTGTAATTGATCATTGTCAATAGAACCAAGAGCCATAGTAACGTGACCTGACGCAGATACGTCGAAGTCTTCCTGATCAAAGGACGCGAGTCCTTTTTGCGGTGTTGCACTCGCACCAAGATATCTCCACGATCCTGCATCGCTAGTATCTGAATGAGTAGGTGCACCAGCTCCTGCTGAAATACCTGCAATGGCCTGATAAAGTTTCGATGCATTAGTGATTTGATCACCACGGGAATAGGTCGTTCCTGCATTATATGCTGCTGCTGTAGTTCCTTGTGTAGCAGTCGCAATCGGTACTGTCGCTGCTGCGGTTATTCTACCATAAGTGTCAATGCTATATTGTCCTGCATTAACTGTCTCTGATCCAGCAACAGAAGTTGTACTTGCTGTATTATAATCAGCAGCAGTAACAGCAGTTGCAACTAAATCAATAGTTGGGTTACCATTAAGACCAGCACCTTCATTAACTTGAATTCTTTGTGCAGTACCAGTAATAGTTCTGGTTTGCATATTACCAGCACTAGTTCTGGAAAGCATACCAGTTGTTGTTAAGTCTGCAATAGACTTAAGATCTAAATCATATGGTTGAGCAGACTGACCTTCTACAGTTCCATTAAGGTTATAATCTGCAAGAGTTGAAGGGGTTGAAGCATTTTTAATTCTACCTTGAGCATCTACAGTAACCTTCGTATAAGTTGCTGAAGATTCAGCAGTACCATCATAGTGTGGTAATGTTGAAATAAGTTCTAAAGTTGTTACAAGGTTTAAGTTTGTAGATCCGTCAAATACACCAGAACCTTGAATATCACCTGAGAGTTGAATCTGACGAGTTGAAGCAAGTCTTGTAGCGGTTGAAGCATTACCGATAAGAGTTGATGTAATAGTACCAGCAGCGAAGTTACCGTCTGCGTCTCTCTGTACTAAAGTATTTGCAGTATTAGATGTTGATTCAACTGGACGCTCGTACCTCAAAGAGTTCCACGCTGAAACGCCATCTCCAATTTTAAATCGTCCAGTATCTAATTCTATCCCTAATTCGCCTTGTGCTAATGTAGGGTTGGAGTTTGCCCATTCTTGGGCACCACCTCTTCTTAATTGAATTCTATTTGCCATTTTATTAGGACAACTCTATGAGAACATGCTTCCAAGTTATTTATGTCACTAAAAAAGGGGAACTAAGTTCCCCCTTGATTATTCTTCAGTTGTTGTTCCAGGGGATTCATCTGTGTCGAGATTATCTACCGTTTCGGAACCTGGAGGATTTTCATCATAATATTCCAAAGCTTCGATGGCACCTTGTAATTTCAGTGCTACGATTTCATTATCTTTAATTTTTTTAGACAATTCTTGATTTTCATTAATCAAAGATTGTAATCTTTCCTTGAACTGTGTCAGCATTTGGGTTTGTGAAACCTTTTCTACTGGTTGTTCAGGTGCGCTAGTCGTCATAATTAAGTCCTTTCCTTGTTAGCTAACTTGAGTAAGAGGGCTTTGATCTCACTCATTTCTGATTTTAACTCAGAAACCTCATTTTGTAAAGAGCTAAATTCCTTTTCTTTACGTTGTTCAGCTCTATACCCCTTCATGTACTGATTATACACTGATGTATCAGTGCAATTTACAGACCCTGAATATTCTTCTCTGAACCATTTATCATGATCCTTAACTGGAATTTGATTCATTATACAGCGAGTGCGATTGCCCTAAGGTCTTTAATGACTGGAACATATGCCTGATTTGATGATACAAACACTATCTTAATTTGATACTGATCGAAATTCAAACCAGAAGCTTCATACTCATAGTCATTAAATATCTTCCTTTCTGTAGTTGCTGGTATAGAAGCATCTGTAGTTGGGAAGTAAGAGAAACCATAGGTATCAATAGAACTTGATGAACCAACAGGTCTCACCCTATATAGAGCCTTAATTGTTGTGTTTGGTGGACGGTATCCCGCAAACATTAATTTGATAGATCCAGATGGGTTAGTAAGATTAGCAACACGTGTAATATATACAGCATCATGCTCATCACCCACTGATTTTAATGCACTATCAGTAGCAGTTGGATTATTAATCCTATTTGTTACTAAGATAGCAGATAGTCTATCTGTATCAATAACAGGAGAAATATTAGGTTCAGTACTCTTTAATTGAAGATCCATTCTGAATGACTTAGCACCACTCAGTTCAGAAGATTCATTAATCTCAGAACATATAAGAGCAGGAGCAGCAAATTGATTATCTTCACTTAAGATAATATCATTGAAAACACCGTCATTTGCAAACGATGCTTCCGTAACAGAACTACCATCACCGATAGATGTTCCGCTAATAACATTAGCTCTTGCAGTAATCTCAGTCTGTGGAAGCAACATCCTTTCGATCTGCGGAACTAATGTTTCATATTGAATATTTTGAGTAGCAAATATATTAGCACCACCTGCTTTAATACCTAATCTTCCGATAGATGTAGTTACTAATTCATAACTATCTAACGTTGGATTTTGTATTGCAGTATGGGTTTTATTAATTTCTATTAGAGGAATACCATCAAGGTTATAGCATTTAACTACAGATTCATCTACATGAGATACCCCTGTAGTGCCACTTAATCCTCTTTCATGAACAGTAATAGTTTTATTGTCGTTACTAATAGCACTATAGGACATGATTTCATTATCAATCATAATATATCCTACATTAGTAGCACCAATAGCAACACCATTTATAACCTTATGGAATGCACTGGCATCATTAACAGCAATACTTGTGTCAGATGCAGAGATTGCAGCAGTTAGATATGTATCTGATACCTCAGAAATAACCCCACTAAGAGTAACATTGTTAGATGTTGAATGCATACAATGGTTACTATGAGATACCTTAATCTTCCTATTTGCAGCAGCAAATGTAGGTGTTGATTGAGGATAAGCATCTTGAACTGTTGCAGGACCACCTGAAGTAGCATCACCACTATAAGTAATCGATGCAACTGTTGCAGTTACAGAAGATGTTCCACCTGTAATTGTTTCAGAAGTTGCAGTGAAGTTAGTAGAAACATACTTCAATGTTAGTGTATTTGTACCAGCAGTCCAAGTAACAACCTCAGCAGTAGGAGCAGCAGAGGTACTACCTGTGATTACTTCACCCACTGTAAAGTCCCCAGAAGCACCTGAGACGACCATAGTAGCAAGTGTCTTAGACGATACAAGTCTGTTAGTAATAACACCACCTGTAGCGGATCCTTGTGCGAATGTACCACTGATGTCATCAACGGTTAATAGTGCAGCACTACCAGCACCAGTAGCAATCTTTCTAATTGTACCTTCAGCAAGTGTAGTCTTCTGATAAACTCTTGATCCAACTGTATATGTTAATGCAGTATTCATTAACAAATCAATGGATGGTACTACTGTTTCAATAGCATCATTTCTAAGATTTAATACACCACCATTACCAACATCTAATTTAGCATTATTTAAAACAACAGTAGATGTTGCAGTGGTAGTAAAGTCTGCTCTATGAATAGCAAACTTCAAATCTTCAAACTGGTCTGCAGTCCAAGTAGATGCGTTCTGTGACTTGAATAGAACACCAGCATAAGGTTGATCAGATATAGTTCTGTCACCTGTAATATCAAGTTCTCCCATCCTTGAGATCCAAACTTGATACTCATTAGAGTCTGATAGTAGAACAAAGCAATGTTCAACTGACTGAGGAATATAAACAGGAGCTTGGAATGTAAACTTAGTTGCAACAGAACCAGTCTCAGAGATCTGAATATTTGTTGGTTCTATAGTAACATCAGAGAATGGTAATATACTCTTTGTAGGATAACCATTTTCCATTGTTCTAATTTGCATAGAAACTGGAATGTTAGTATCCTTAGTATTAAAGAATACATCAACAGATGTTAAGAATACTCCACCCTTCTCATCCAAAATAAAGGATTGTGCAAGAGGGTCATACCAACCAATCTGTCTTGTTTCTGTTCTTGTAGTACGAACTGTTCTTGTTTCATTTACAGTATCACGTACAACTTCAGCATTTCTTACAGCAAGAATATTCTCACGTACTCTATTTAAAGTACCATTTGATTCATATTCTGCTTCAGCAGAAGAAGCAACAACTCCACCTACACGTGAATCTACATCAGATGTGGTGAATCTTAATGTTCTTGTACCAGTTCTCCAACGAGGATTAGTATCTACTCCTGGTCTTGGTATAAAGAACGATGCCTTCATCTTACCGAATCTATCACTAATTAGTCTACGATCTTTAACAACTGCTTTAGCACCAGAGGTTCCTTCTAGTACCTCACCTACTTGCATATTACCATAGTATTGACCTACTGCCTGTTTAGCAAGTGCGTCAGTATCAATGTTTAAGTATGCTGTAGTAGAAGCATATGAACTTGGAAGTGTAGTGTCATCATAAGGACTATACTGATAGAAGTCATTAGGATTAGCAACCTTAAACTTCAATCCACTGGTTAAACCTGTTACAGTCTCACCAACAACAAATGGTGTTGAGTTAGTTCTTGTATCAACTGTAGGATCTTTAATAAGTTCAATTAGTTTTGGTGAAACATAAGTATCAACTCCTCTACCATCAAAGAATGTATAGAATTGAGTTCTTGGCTTCAAACGTGCAATATCTACTTCTAAGTTTCTGGAACGAATCCAAGGAATAACAGTACTGGAAACAATACTATCACCCATAGAAGTACGTTCAATTCTTGGAATAACACGAGTTCTAATACCACTTCTTGTTTGTATTCTATTACTTTCAATAGTAGTAACCCTGTTAATACGACGCATACCACGACCACCCCATACACCAGGGTTAGGTGAACGTCCTCTATCTTCTTCTAACCAATGTCTGTTATGAACAGTTCTTCCACTAATAGTTTTATCAGCACTCCAAACAGTTCTCCATGCTCTCCACTGAACAGGAGCAAAACCATTTTGGTCAACATTTAATTCAGAAGCAGTTGCTTCAAAATCACCTTCAATCTGTTGTACTCTAGCTGGTAGTCTTTCTGTATCTACCCAGTCATCAGAAGATGGTAATAATGTAACACGTCCAATATAAGTGAACACGTTAAATGGGTTTACATTCTCTACTCGTGAAGCATAAGGTTGATCAATAACTTTCTTCTCAACATAAGGAAGAGTTATTATTGGACCTGTTTGTTTGTAGTTTGTAGATAATGTTGTATTAATCTGAAGAGGTATATTAGTTGTATAGTGACTTGGACGGCACTCACCTTCTTGGAAATCTACAGATGCAGCAAAATCTTCATGGTCTGTAGCAGACTTTCCATGATCAGAGAAGTCATCTACGATAAATCCATTCTTAAGACGATCCTTACCAGATGCATCAAGAACTTTAGTATTAAATGTATCAGTCTCAAGCATGTTGAGTGAAGTATAATACTCAACCTGATCTAATCTACGCTCAAGTTGACCGATATCCTTCATGGTATATCTCTTATGGTCTGAACGTACTATTGCAGCATCAGCCTCAGGATCAAATCCATATGGTTTATGATTAATAACAGCAAGTAGCATACCATCAACTAAATCATCTGGTTCCTGAGGAGCTTCCTCAGACTTACCTTTAATAATCTGGAATTCTCCATCTGGAGTAAGAAATGCCTTATCAACTCTTGGTAGATACCAATCAAAGTCAGCACGGAAAGTACTATTCAACTTAGGAATATCAAAGATAGTAGCAATAGGACTTCCACCTGTAGTAAAGACTCTTGATTTGAAATCAAATGTGGAGCAATTTACATAAGCAGGAGATGCTACAGAACCAGTTCCACTAAAGAGATTCTTAGCACCTGGACGGAAATCTAAGTAATCTGCTAAGAACTTAAATTGATAGAAAGGAATATCTGCATATGGAGTATCTAAGTATGATTGACCACCAAAGTAATCACCAGTTGCAGAGTGTGTATAATAATCAAGAACAACTTTTAACTTTCTAATAGGAGTTGAAACACCTTTCTTACGAACAATCTTGGACATGTCGTACATAAATCCAGTCTGTCCAACTTCAAGGAAATAATTATCAGTTACAACCTTAGAACCTGCAACAATAGATCCAGCACTATCATTAATAATTGCTGTGATTGATGTACCACTACTATTAACACCAGTAATAGTTTCACCAGCAACAAAATTACCTTCAATATAAACCAAACTTAATGTTAAACTACCTGAAGCAAAGTCAACAACTTTTGCTCTTGCCTTAGATGTCTTTCCAGTTACTACAGATCCTGTAGCAAAGAATACTGGTTCAACTAAAGTTATACTTGGGATAATAGGATCATTATCATCATTAGACTCATATACAGCATGAAGTCTGTAAGCATCAACAAGTCCTAATGAAAGATCTCTATCCTGAATTCTTGTACCATAAAGGTTAGAATAAGTCAAACCATAGTTCTGTTTATCAAGGTTTGAAGTAGTCTTATTAACCTTCATAACAAACATCTGCTGACCAGATTTAGTCTTCCTTGCAGTAACGTTCTTAGAAATCGTTGCTGTTACTTTAATAGATGTTATGTTTGTTAAATTTACAATCTGGATAGTAGTTCTATCAGCAGAAGTAAATGTTGTATATCCTAAGTTACCACTATTTGTAGTATCAATTAATATTTGATCACCTACAGGGTGAGTAGAGTTTGTACCTGCAAGAACTGTAAATGTATAGTTCTCATTCGTAATAGTTTCAAACTGTTCGTTTGCTGGTAGAGTAATAGATACTGAGTTTGATGCTACAGTCTGAGCATCGAAAGTTCTTCTAACAACACATGATTCATCAGATATACTCTTAATATACTTCTTAGGCATTTCACTAAGAAGATCGGCATTCTGAACATCATTCAATTTACCTCTATACCTAACAAGTGTTGTATACGTTCCAGCAGCAGGAGCAGCAGCACCAGCACCAGGAGTTACATTAACTGTCTGAGCAGCATAGTTGAAAATAGCTTGCATCCCAGTACCAGCTAAGTTCGATATAGTTACAAAGTCAACATCAACATAATCTTCTGCGTTAAAGTAAATTCTATCACCAGGACGTAAGTCAAGTGCAAAGTTAGAATTTAAACCAGTAATCTTTTCAGAACCACCAGTAGCATCATAGGTGAATGTATCACCTTCTAATCTAATAATATCTTCAAGAATTATATCAGCAGTAAACTCAACAGCATTTGTACTTTCATCTCTTGAAACAAACTGACGAGTATCAGAATACTTATACTCATGGAAGTTAGCAATAGTGTCTAAACTTTCTCCATCAAGAGTAAGCATTTCACCTTTCTCAAAGGTTCCTTCTACCTGATAAAGAATTAAATCATCGGAATTTGTAATAGCATCAACAATATAACCTCTAGCTCCAGTATTAGCACCAACTAATAATGAACCCTGTGCAATAGTTTTATTGCTTGATAGAGTCACTACAGTAAACATTTGAACATCAAAAATGTTCAACTTATACTGATCATCTGCAGTACCAAACGTAGTGTCTGGATCTGCCATATGTTCAAATGCAGCAGTACGGGCATATCCTATAAGTTGTCCCTGTGCATCACCAGCAGTTACACTAAAGTTATCACGTAATTCTAAAACCTGATATGAATTAGAAACAGTAGATCCAGATAAATTTAGGAAACCATATACATTACTGACCTTAGACCAGTTACCCATTTCAAATGGGATAATAACGTTTTGTGCTGCCTTTGTATCTCTTGGTTTATCTAAGTCAACATAAGATGGTGATAATGTTTTAACTCTATATCCTTTAACATATGCTGCACCTGATCCAAATTCTACTGCATACTTACTTTCTGACGCAGTACCCTCTTGTGCTGTAGTAGCACCAACAGCATATACACCATTATTAAATCCGTCATCAAGATTCTCTCTAAGATTAATAGCAAAATCTTTTACAATATAATCTCCAGATTCTTCATAAGTTCTAATAGCAAGAGACTTTTCTAACTCATCATATGCACTACGATCTAAAAGTTTCTCAACCTTACTTGCGTTAATTCTTAATAGCTCAATGAAGTTCTTATCAGCATCATCTGTAAGAAGTTTCTTAATGAGCTTGGTTGTTATTCTGAACCTGTGAGAACCAGGAGCAGCATAATTAGATGTTCCTGCAGCGTTATCATTGAGGCTAAGGTCATCTTCTGGGGTAATGATGGATTCTTGTATGTCAAGTCCGACTCGATAGGAGGGGTTACTTCCATATTGATCTAATAAAATATATTGATAAGGTACATCTACAAAGAAACCTCTAATGTAGTATACACCAGTTTGTACATATGCAACAGATCCTTTTTGTAAAGCATCTGTTGGTAGTAATTGAGCAAATGGCGATCCAACTTCAATTAGAGTAGTACCAAATGTAATCGCAGATGTAGTTACTAACTGTTCATTATTTGAAAATGTTTGTTGTGTATTTGCTGTACCACCAGACTCAGTATACTTAACATAAAGGGTTATATAACCTTTATCTGAATCAGTAGCTGAAATACTATATAATACTTTTGCTTTAACACCAGAAGTTAAACCTGTAATAATCTTACCGTTTAACTGTGAGCGATATAATTCTACGTCAGCACCCAAGAATGACTCTTGAAGCATGATACAATCAACATTCAGGTCATAACCAATCTGACCAGGAATAACCATTGCACCATCTTTAAATAGGTGCGATCCAACGTTCTCAATCTGATTCTGTTGAATCGATTGCATTGTTGTAAGTTCCCTTGCCTGTATCGGGAAGCCAGGTCTAAACAGCACTCGATAAAAGTTCTTACTCTTATCAAAGTCGTCGTAATACGGGGTTACATTTAAGTTAGTATTTTGTGCCATTCGTTTAGAACTCGATTACGATTTTAATGTCTTCTACTTGGTCGTTTGCACGACTAATGGATCTCCTATTATCTATGTAAACAACCTGACCGCTATTTGATTCGATCTCAGGTTTTGCATATCCATTGTTAAACTTCATACCTAAGTCATATTCAGTGTTGTTAATAGTCCTTGAAGATGAGTTAGGAACAGCAGGGAAGTTAACGTCAGGAGCACCAGCAGCACCAGAAGTAGCACCGCTTATAACATTAGAACCATCAAATTCATTCTGTGTACCAGTAACTTCAGGGAAGATACCGTCTACAGCATTCTGATAGTATTTCAAAAGCTTTGTAGTTGCATTCCATGATATAACACGTGCACGAGCAGTAACGTTAGTACCACCAACAACTCTTGTCTGTGTTATTATTTCGTCAGGAACGTAATTACCTTGGAAAGTAGGAGCAAATATAACTGCCTTACAAGCAGAAACCGTTAGGTCTGATATAAGTTCAGCAGTACCATACTTAAGTGGGTTTGTAATTAACCCAATTCTTCTATAATCATTATCTACAGGGAAATCACCAGCACCCTCATCATATGAGAGTTTAGCGTTGATCATGACACGGAAAGCACCAACTTCAACAACTGAATCATATCCATGTCCATTTGGAGGAGGAATGATTACGTCAACTTGTCCACCAGTACCTGTACCAATACCTGTGATATTATCAACAGATATTTTACCGAATGTATATCCAGTACCACCTGATGTTACAGTTGCAGAGATGATTTTACCGCCATCAACGACAATACTAACACGACCTCCAGTACCATCACCATTAATAGAGACGTTATCGTACGTTCCATTGTTGTATCCTGCTCCAGCAGCGTTAATTACTACAGTATCAACTTCACCAGAAACAGCATTTGTCTTTACTGCTGCGTTGGTAAAGACGGGCATATAATCATTAGAGAAGAATTTAAGGACGGAAGCCACTGGGATGGTGTACATATACTTCCAACGATATCCATCACCAGTAGTGACAATGGAAGTAGAAGTACCAGTAGGCTCAACTGTAGAAGGTTTACCATTAGGATCAGAGGGTGAAGTGCCATTATAGATGCACTTATATACCTGATACTGAGAGTTTACAACATAAAAGTCAGAGTCATATAGTTTAGTAGCACCTGAGGCAGCAGTTTTACTTGGAGAATAGTCATGTCTGTACATGTCATAGGTGAAACCTAATCCACCAGTAGTTTGTTCTGGGGAAACCCAGTCAATTCTACGAACAACCTGTACGGTATCAGAAGCAAGGACTCTCTTCAAAGATACCATATCATCATAAGAACCAGAAAATTCTGAGAATGAATCGACTGCCTGTGGAGGCGAGTTTTCATTATCCCATGATTGTGGTCTTCCAATGAACAGATACACCCTATCACGATTGGCACCAGCAGCCGTATCGGATTGAGTCGCATCTGGACCTTCAAGTGCCTTAATGAATTTTTGTGCTGAAAAAATTCTAAATTGATCAGTTAATAGAGCTGCCATGTCCTAGTGACTATTGTCCTCCTGTTTATTTATGATGGTTACGAACGAACAGTTGTCTGATATTCAATTCGTTTAATTCTATATGATGCTCCAGCATTACCATTAATCTTTTCTCCACCTAAAATTGCCTGTGCTATAGCACCATTAGGAGTGGAAGCAAACTTACCATCAGAAATATTATTAGAAGAATCTGTGAAAAGAATATATGGATGAGTCCTATATGAATTATCTATTGTCTGTTGATAACCATACCCACCATTAGTAATAGTAATAGAAGCAACTTGGTCTGCTGCGGTTGTCATATTTACAGTAGCAGTTGCTTGTATATCTCCCATAGCACCACCCCAAGGAATAGTTTCGCTATTTCTGCTTTCAGTAGCAGGAGAAGTTGGACCCTGAATCTCTAATAATGGAGTAGAACTATAGTTCTGTCCAGAATCCTGAATAACAAAATCAATAATAGTTGAATCATGAGAAAACTCATAAAGATAACCAGCAATACCAACATTGATATTACCTGTGTTATATGGAGTAATATCCTTAAGTGTAAGAATACCATTTGAAGGATCCCATGATACACAAGTTCCTCTAACTCCAGAAACTGCACCAGTTACAAGTTCATCAACACCAAAGTTTTGACCATTATTATCTGTTGCCAATTCCACATATATCTTAACAAGTGCTGTATGGTCTACACCATCACTTAGACCACCTGCACCTGTAATTGTTGCATACTTGAATGGAATAGCTGCGTCCTTAATATTATCACCAACTTGGAATAAAGTTGTATTAGTACCACCAAGGGTTTCTTCAATACCATATAATGAATTATAGATACCACCGTCAAGACTAATTTGATTAAGGAAATCAGTACCAGTATTTACCAAATCAGGAATACCATCTCCAACTGGTGGACCTGCAGGTATAAGATCTTGGAATGCCTTATCTTGCAAAGTTGTAATAGGAACTGTTAATGTTGTAATAACACTTCCAGTAGAATCTACAACAACATGAGGATCAAATCCACTTGGAGCACTATCAGCAACACCAGCATCAAACTGAACAATAGCATCCTCAGTAGAAGGAAGACCACCGTCAATAAATGCTAATTCATCAATTTCAAATGTAACTAACAGTGCTCTTGTAGCTGGATCCCAATCATATACTTTAGCAACCTTATTACTAGAGTTTTCAACTCTTCTTATAACTCTGTCACCAACATTAAACTTATAAGTTGAATTACCCTCAGAATCATTTTGTCCAGCATCAAGTATAATACGCTGATCATAATTAAAGTTTACACCCCTTGTTAAACCTGAGAACTTACCAGCAGATTTAGAAGTATAAGAAATTGTTTCTGTGTCTACAATAATCTGACCTGATCCTGGATATGCATCTGTAGAA
>MDTE01098537.1_pt1 | contig 12949 bp, 10 predicted proteins | sample 811231 | NCBI WGS metagenome assembly MDTE01 (sample SAMN05326651, study PRJNA326480) | marine metagenome | isolation source: seawater | place: Indian Ocean: Red Sea | collected 2010
AACGAAGCTTCGAGGTTACCTCGAATCATTTTGATTCCCTCCATCAGAGCCTCATCAGTTTCTGGGGGGGCGCTTGACACTGCTCTGTCAAAGTCATCCAGTAGAGGGATTAGCCTGCGTGCCATACCTTGGGCGGCATAGCGGATGATGTCCGAACGATCTTGAGAATGGCGCTTTCGGATGTTGGCGATTTCAGCGTCTCGATAGGCAATCTCCTTCATCGCTGTCTCAGCTTCTGCCTGAGCCATCGAGAGTTGCTCTTCGATGGTTTGCGGCTCAACCTCCTCGACGACTTGTTCGGCTTCCGCCGTTTTTTCATCAACCAAATCGTCACCAGACTCCTCAGCCATCGGCTATTGCCACTAGTGCATCCCTCATCAACCCGACGCCGCTCAAGGCCGGTATTCGTTCAACCAGATGAGAGAAACTTCCAGTCTCTCGTGAGTCGGATGTACCTCTATGAGGGCAGCGGGCGCTTCGATGTCTTCAGCAATTCCTTCAGCTAAGGAGAGAGGTGTCTCGATCCTCCCGTTGTCTGGGTCGTGTAGCAGGAATCGCTCCGGGATGTCACACTCCTCAACCAACTCTTCGATGAATGAATCCGCATCTTCTGCTTCGCAGTAGATAGCGCCAAACAATAGTGTACCATCTTCGGTCAAAGTTTCGTGTGGTGCGATGCTCGCTTCACCACGGCGCATGAATCTCCTCCTCAACTGGCCAGCGTCCTTGTAAGTAGCAGTACAGAACTTGAGTGAGTACCCATATGGTTCCCTTGAGACTCCGGTTTCGTCTGGCATACCTAGATTGGCAGCCATCACTCTATCACGCATCAACAGAGCCAGTTCCTGTGATCCTTCAGCACCAGCGGTCAACTCGTCAGAGAGGTTGAATCCCCTGAGTTCCATGTTATCGTGGTTGCCAACGGTGATTTCCAATTCGTTGAGGTTGAGGAACTCTATGTCTGCTTCACGCAATTCCTCCAAAAGTTCCAGCAGTTTACCCTCTTGGTCAGGTTCACAAGGAATCTCGACACCCGTCACCAAGCCGGCCTCGTTACATGCCGAAATGGTCTCAAGGTACCTCTCAAGGTTGAGGTCTAGCAGGTGGAACCTAATTTCATCAAGTCCCGCTTCGGCTAATTCGACTGCGTGCTTCGGAGGGAAAGGTATGCTAGTGTAGAGGTGGATGTGGTGGCCTTTGCCGAACTCGGACTTCAGTCTCCTACATGCTTCCATCGATCTTTCTCTAGCCATCATTGGATCGCCTCCTGTGATTCCGGTTCCGGTCGCTGCCATTGCCCGTCCTTCTTCAATGACAGCGTCCCAATCTCCGATATCGCAGCGCCGCTCGTTAGCGAACATGAAGTCCACCTCACGGCGACTTTCTGACAATGGGCAGTAGTCACACATCCAGTGACATTCGCCAGTCACGAAGAGAACCAGTTTACTTCCCATCTGACATTGAATACATCCCTCTGCTTCGTCCCTTGCGGGAGGTTCGACTTCTGGTGGTATGGAGGGTAACCTGATTTGCAAATTCACGCCTCCTCAGCTGCGCAAGCCCGCAGCAACCACTGGTGGAATCTGTTGTCATCCGATAGTTCGGGATGGAAAGTTAGTGCAATGGTGGCACCGCACCTGATTCCCACCACTTCGTCTTGATGGCTGGCGACGATCTCAATATTCTCTCCGATACTCTCGAACCTCGGTGCTCTGATGAAGATTCCAGGGAAATTTCCGTCGAAATCCGCACTCAGTTCGATTGCTGCTTGGAAAGAGTCGATTTGTCGCCCATACGCGTTCCGATCAACAATAGCGTCAATCAGGGGTTCACCCCCATCTTGAGGGTCTGCAAGCAGAATTACACCTGCACAGGTGGCGATGGTTGGCGAGTCTGGATTCGCTCTACACCAATCGAACACAGCCGGAAGCAAGCCATTACCATCAGCCCCACCAGTCAGACGCATAGTCGTAGACTCTCCTCCAGGGAGCACCATGGCATCCGGTTCGAAAGAGGCGAGGTCTTCGGGTGTACGCAACTCTCCTACCTCGAGGTTAACTCCGATGTCTTCGGCAGCACTCCTAAGCGCATTGAGGTGGGCGTGTCGCGCCCCCTGCAACATCACTAGTCCGACCTTGACCACGGTCCGCCGTATTGACAGTCGGAAATGAACCCAACCCCTCCAAGAAGGGTTCCGATTGCATGAAAGACCTGCTTCATCAGCACATCACCATGCCCGAGCAAGGTAGGGTGCACAACTTCGGTGCGGGTCCTGCAGTATTGCCACTCTCTGTTGTCGAAGAGGTAAGGGATGCACTTCCTAACTTGAATGGAAGTGGTTTCGGCCTTCTGGAGCTCTCCCACCGAAGCGATACTTTCCAAGCTGTGGTCGACTCGGCGATGTCCCGTATCAGGGAGACACTTTCGATTCCCGATGACTACACCGTGCTGTTGCTTCAAGGTGGAGCCTCGTTGCAGTTCTACATGTCCGCTCTAAACCTCCTTCCTTCCGATGGTTCGGCAGATTACCTCGTGACAGGGGGCTGGTCGCAGAAGGCGCTCAAGGAGGCTCAGAGAGTGGGCGATGCACAGGCGATATGGGATGCTGCTGACTCGGGATTCAAGTCTGTGCCCACTGATGGAGACTATTCAGTCAGGGATTCATCGACATATCTCCACTACACATCCAACAACACATTGTACGGGACACAGTTCCACCACTTGCCGGACAGTGGTGGCAAGATGAGGGTGCTAGATGCCAGTTCAGACATAGTAGGGGTACCTCTCGATGTCTCTGCTCACGATCTCATCTATGCCGGCGCTCAGAAGAACTTGGGGCCAAGCGGTGTGACCCTATCCATAATGTCGCCAGAGGTGCTGGAACGAATTCCAGATGGCATACCCACCATGCTCGACTATGGGGTTCATGCCAGCAAAGGATCACTGTTCAATACGCCCAACACCTTTGGCATCTATGTTCTAGACCGAGTCTTTGCTTGGTTGGGGGATAACGGCGGTATGCAAGGAGCAATTAATCGCAATAGTCGCAAGGCGGAACTTCTCTACAGGCAACTAGATTCAAGCCCGTTTTGGCAACCTCATGCCGAACAGTCATCCCGCTCGGTGATGAATGTCACATGGCGGCTGGCTGACAAGGATCTAGAGCCGCAGTTTCTCGAGCAGGCAGCAACTTCAGGACTTGGTGGTTTGAAGGGACATCGAAGCGTGGGTGGCATCAGGGCGAGCCTGTACAACGGTTGTTCAATTGAGTCCGTGGAAGCACTCGTTGGATTCATGGAAGCATTCGAGTCGTCGAATTGCTGAAATTTTCATCTCGTTTTTTTTCGAATCCGAATTTTTCTAAAGTTGATAAACCTCACTATGCCGAGGGCCCAGTAATGGAACCTCTGATACTGATAGTAATCTCTCTCTCTCTCTTAGTATGCGCATACATGGCTTGGAACATTGGTGCAAACGATGTTGCTAATGCAATGGGTACCTCTGTTGGTTCCAAAGCTCTGACATTGAAGCAGGCAGTTATCATTGCTGCGATATTTGAGTTCAGCGGGGCTTTCTTTGCAGGTGATGCCGTCACCGATACGGTTCGCAAGGGCATCCTTTCCGTTGACTTTGCCGACCCTCTAATTGATACGGTATTTTCGCAAGATTTGGCTCTAGGATTCATCGCAGCCATGATGGCTGCTGCCACATGGTTGACTATAGCCACAAGATACGGATTGCCAGTATCAACTACTCATTCGATTATCGGGGGAATTATCGGTGTCGGTCTCGTATTGGAGGTCAAGCACGACATGAGCCTAATCGATTGGGAAGTGGTCCAGAAAGTGGTAATGTCTTGGGTGGCTAGCCCGTTGATGGGGGCGATTATCGCTTTCCTATCTTACTTCGTAATCAAGAAAGCGATTTTAGATTCAGAGAACCCTGTCGAACGTTCGATGTGGCTTGCACCGATTTTGGCTTTCCCCACTTTCTTCGTGCTCGGCTTAGCTCTTCAATTCAAGGCTCTCAAAGGATTCTTCGCTAAGGCTGCGTCCAATGGTTGGATAGAGAACAAATACGATTGGTTACCAGTAAAGGAAAATGGTGTATTCAATCCGTTGGCTGAAAATGCGTGGTTCCCACTAAATTCACTTATCCTAGCAGCGGTTATCGGTGCTATTGCTAGTTTGGCTCTTTACTTCGTTCTCAGGAGGATCGACCTCAATCAGGAGCACAAGGGATTCCGTGGAGTGGAGAGAATTTTCGTTTGGCTTCAAATCATCACAGCTGCTTATGTCGCATTCGCTCATGGAGCCAATGATCGTTCGAACGCGATTGGTCCGATGGCAGCAGTATGGCAAGTGTTTTCTTCCGATGCCGGCCAATTGCTGGACAAGGCTCCGATTCCCACTTGGCTTATTCTACTTGGTTCAGCTGGAATCGCCATTGGCGTGATGACTTGGGGCTGGCGAGTCATGGAGACCATCGGGAAGAAGATTACAGACATCACACCGACCAGAGGGTTTGCAGCCGAGTTTGGTGCTGCTACGACCATACTGGTCTTCTCGATGCCATTCCTTGCGGTTCCAGTGTCGACTACACACACACTGGTTGGAGCTGTGGTTGGAGTAGGATTAGCAGGAGGCGCCAAAGCCGTCGACTTCCGAGTCTTCGGAAAGATTGCTGCTTCTTGGGTAGCAAGCGTCCCCGCTGCGGCGTTTGGTTCGATAGTGTTGTTCGTGGCCTCAGGTGGCGATGTTCTGAACATGATTGTCATACTACCGATAGCCTTCATGGCGGTTGGATACGCGATATGGAAGAGTGGTGGAGAGGTTCATGTCGAGGAAGCACTCTCTGATGTCGGTTCTGAGGGTTCAGATAAGACTCCGTTTGACATGTTCCACTCTCATGCTGAGGCGGTGGAGAGGACAGTTGGCCACATGCTAGATGCGGTCAACGAAGCCTGTGATGGTAATGATCCAACTAAGGCTATACAGGCTACGATTGAGTCGGAGTTGGAAGCAGATAACATCAAGGCGGCTTTACGCGATTTGATAGGTAAAGACATGAGGTTCGGCGTTCAAGTAGGACAGGATGAGTTCCTATACATGTTGACTCGACAGGATAGGATAGCGGATTATGCTCAGAATGTTGCTGAACAACTTGGATTCAGGAAATTGTTTGACGATGATGAAGCCAAGATTTTACTAAAGAAGATGGCTGAGTCAGTCTCTACTACAGTAGGGGCTTACGAAGCCACAGTCAAGACACTTCGTGAGGTTACGATTAGTGGGCAGACAAAGGCAAACATGAGTGCTTTGGAGAATTTGATTCGAGATGTCAATCTCATGGAGCACGAAGCGGACATGGTTGAAGCTGAGGCCGCTGAATATGTGTTCACCAATGGTGATGACAATCCGCTGGCTGCCATGCACATGTACCGCGTCCTACAACGTTTGGATGATGTAGCCAATGCTTGCGAGATGGCAGCGAACGCTTTCTTGCCAATCCTCAATCGCTGAGGTGGTGCAGAAAAACAGGCCGGTTCACAACTCGTTTGGAACAGGTGTCTGATCCATGTGTAGGAAGGCGAATACAGCCCACCATGTGACGATATCCCACGAATGAGCGAGGTTTGCAACCCCTGTTGCATCATCCGTTTCCATGTATTCCTCGAGTGTCTCTAACTTGTCACATGTCTTGTGATAGCATGGGAACCCGTCTACGACGCCGTTCCATCCTAGTGTGGCTACGCCGATTTGTTGGAACGAGTCATGGTCGCTTCGAGCAGTGGGTGATTCGTAGATTGCAACAGTGTCCTCGTACTCGTTTTGCCACAACGGGTCTTCTCCTCCTTCTGCCCATTCAGCGGCTCCTCTTTCCATCTGATATGCAAGGTCTAGAGCATCAGCACCAATCCATTCCGCTAGATGGAACATCCCTGGTTGATCCACCACATCTTCGGTTCCGTCCGGCCCCAAATAGACCGAAAGCGCGTAGTCACCCGGATAGTTTACTCCCGCCATGTCGAGGTTGAGGTAGTTACTCACGGTGACGCCAGATGGCAAATCATCGGCGAATGCTCGTGAACCCCACAACCCTTCTTCCTCACTCGACCACAAGCAGAACACCATGGTTCGCCTAGCATCGAATTCTGCCAAGGCACCTGCGGTGGTGAGAACCATTGCGGATCCAGCAGTGTTGTCGTAGGCGCCTGTACGAGTACCGTATCCCGTTTGTTCAAGACCTGGGAGTAGAGATGTTGGTGTCGCATATGGTGCAATATCGAAATGTCCTCCGAAGACGAGCCATTCGTCGGGGAATACGGTTCCATCCTTGTATCCACAGATGTTTGCCGCCCAGAGGGTTCCCGCCTGGAACCGATGAACTTCGGTTCTTAGGCCGAATCCAGCTAGAACTCCCTCAAAGTATGTGATTGCATCTTCGTATGCGGGGTTGCCGTTACCCACCCATCGGTCTAGATAACCGACGGCTCCATCTGCGGGATCCAAGGGATCAGGTGTCTCGTCAGTGATGTATTCCACCCACTCGTATACAGAACGGCCATCTACCCATCCTCCTGATGCTTCCACTCCATCGTCTATGGTTAGATCCGAGCGCTGAGGTCGAGCGGTCTCGAAAGTTTTGATGCCGACAGAACCTCCATCTGAATCATGTGCAGTAAGCCAATTCCATGTCCCGTTGTCGCCATTTTGCGTAACGGTAACGGCACCACCATTGGATGGGTCCTCAATCCAGTCTTGCCAGGATTCATTGGCTGCACGTACCGGCCAATCGGTTCTACCATATTCTCCAATCAGTAGCGTCGCGTTTGGATTCCTTGGAGGTAGCAACCAGTCGACATCAATTTTACCACCAGATTTCAAGTCTAGAACGGTGCCGTTCTGTGCTCTTTCACTACCTGGGTCGATGACGAAGTAGGGAATGTAGACGCTCAGGTCGGCTCTTGACGAGAGAGTCACTTTGGTCCAATCTCCAGCGGTCATAGAGCCATCAATCATGAGATCATTGGGAGTAGGGGGAGCCGAGTCATCAGAACCTAAGCACCCCGATAGTGGTGCTCCAAAAAGGAGCAGTACCATCAGAAGAACGGTCGCTGTTCTAGAGTGCATGGGCTTCCCCGACTGTGGCACCATATCTGAATGAATCGGCTTGGCTGAATTATCTTTCAAAGTGGGCTTGGGCGGATTTGAACCGCCGATTTTCGCCATGTGAAGGCGACGTCATAACCCCTAGACCACAAGCCCGAGGGACCGCTTGACCTGTGGCCTTCGCTTAACGGTGCCGAACTAGTTCTTCCAGCAGTCCTGAGGCGCCGATTCGGAACCTGTCTTTATCGAATTTAAACCCAGGAAATCCATCTTCCACAGCATCAATCAAGAGAGCCAGATTTTGGAGATTACTGATGCCCCCGGAGAGTTTGATTCCTACAGGGATTCCAGTTCTCTTCTCGTAACGGAGTGCTTCCTCAGCAATGACTCGAGCTGCCAGTTCGGAACAACCTCCTCTCGTACCGGTGCAACTCTTGACGAAAGCAGCCCCCGCGCTCATCGCAATCCTACAGGCGTCTCTAGTTTCGGCTTCATCCATTACCGATGATTCGATGATTACCTTGACTCGTCTATCGTGACACGCTAGTACCAGCTTGTCGAGGAGCAACCTCGCTTCAGTTACTTTTCCTTCCTTCGCTGATTCAAAGTCGAGCACTAAGTCGATTTCCGTGGCATCTCGCTCCACGGCGAAATCAATGTCTTCCAACCGCTCTTTGAGGTCTGGATTAGGCAAAGGGAAAAGTCCGGCTGCAGCGACTAATTCAATTCCTGCCGGTAGTTCCGTTCTCACCTCATCTAGATGTTGGGGCAGTACACAGACACCGGCTACGCCATGTTCGCTTCCTTTCCGTGCTAAATTCCTGAGTTGTTCAGGAGTCGCCTCAGCGTCAAGCAAGGTTAGGTCCATGCATTTCAAGCCGATTTCGACCACTCGTCCGATATCCAAAGTCGCCCCCCCGGTAAAGTCTGTCAAGCCAAGTCCTTGAAGAGCCATCGCATGGAAACATAAAGACGGAAGTCGGTGGGCAGTGTTATCATGGGATGGAAGGAGACCCTCCAATGGAAGGTCGGTATCGATGTCGATGTCTTCTCTGAAAAGAAGACATGGCAGGCCTTTGCGGTCTCAATCATCCTATTCGCCGTGATTGCCTATAGTGGCTTATCGGTGTTCGGAGTTACCTCTGAGATGTTCGGTGTTGGCGGAGAGGTTCGAGAGGTTCCGGATTTTGAGATTGAGACCGTCAACCGTACAGGAATAGAGGATGGTGTTACCAATGAAACTGGATGGTTCCGTCTCTCCGATTATCGAGGCAAGGTGATTGTACTCGATTTCATGGCGCACGCCTGTAGCAGTTGCCACTATGCTCAATTCCACATGGAAGAGGAGTTGTCTGGTTGGGAGAATTTGACTGGTCCCCATGAAGTGATGATCGTATCTATTGGAAGTTGGTACGCATACGAAGATTTGGACTACCTCAATACTTCAGAGCCAGAGGAGAACTATTTCGTTCCTCAATGGGTTCTCGGAACCGGTGCCTCTGATTCAATAATCGTCAACGAGACCTCTGGAGAGAGGGGTGACTTGATTGAAGCGTACTTCGCCCATCAGATTCCACTCCTTCTCGTAATTGACCACGAAGGTTACATCGTTGGCAAGCAGAACTCGGGTACGCCGGTAGAGGGATGGGGTGAGTTTGATGATTCCATTGTCAAGGCGAATAAGGGAGAGGCCGAAGAACTGAGAATGGGTCTGAAGGAGGTTGACAAGAGCTTCAGGGGCATCTTCGCACTTGGTTTGTTACTGGGCGTTCTGGTTTACTTCTCGCCCTGTGCTTTCCCTGTACTCCCTGGATACATTGGCTACTACATCAGTCTCAGGCTACGTGAGGACGAACTGGTGGAGTCGGGCAAACTCAAGGGTTCCATGCCGCGCCACTCAACAGTTGGTCTTCTCGCCGGCGTAGGGATGTTGACCTTCTTCGCAGTCTTAGGGCTCCTAGTTCTCGCATTGTCTGAGTTCGTTGATGTGAGTAGTTATCTGCACAGGTTCGCGGTATTCATCGCCATCCTGTTGTTTGTGCTTGGATTCTTCATGCTGATGGGGGGTACCGCCCACTTGCTTGGTTGGATTGACAAGTTGGTTGTGCAGAGATTCTCCACCACCGAGAGTGACGATTCTTTCACACCACGTCGAAACATGTACCTGTGGGGGATTGGTTATGCGGCTGCATCCGTCGACTGCACCGCCGCCATAGTACTGCCATATCTCGGCTATCTTCTGAGCGGTGGTACCAGTTCCGTTATTGCAGGTCTGGGCGGGATAATGCTCAGTGTATTCCTCTTGATGATGGGCGTCACAATTGTGGTTGGAGTTGGTAGCAAGAAGGTCGAGACCTTCCTCAGGCGTGCTACTGACATGATCAAGATGGTGGGGAGTTGGATGATGATGTTCGCAGGCATTGGCCTGTTCATCTATCTGACACAGCCGCAATTGGTTTCAGGTATCGTTTGATGAGGTTGCAGCCTCAAACTCAGCGCCCCCCATCTCGTCGAGGCGCTCAAATCCGGGTTCCATCAATTTCCACCATAGAAGTGCCAAAGTCAGTCCTGTGATTAGGTCGAACAGGAAGTGTTGCTTGGTTGTCAGAATACTGATGCATAGTAAAACCCAGTTGATCCATAGGACAATTTTCAGTGGTTGTCCCCAGAACTTCTCAGAGAAGTCGCGGTCGCACCAGATAGTGATGACCCTGCATAGGACATAACTCAGAGTAATGTGCAGACTCGGCCAAGCATTGGTGGGGTTATCGATGGAGTGAATCACTTCGAAAATCGCACCGTAAAGCCCCTCGTAGGCAAGAATGTCAGCAGGTAATTGGTCGCGCAGAGCGATGTCAGCAGGGAACAGCAAGAAGAAGATACCATGTGTAGCAGAGAGCAGAACCACCCCTTGTAGTGCCAGCAGAAGTTCCATCCTCCCGCGTTCTGTTCTTGGATGGATGAATATCGCGCCGGGAGTCAGTAGATAGAGAGACGCATAGGGAATGATCATCCATGCTACGGCGGGAATTTGTCGGTCGATGGAAAGCTGTGGGTTCCAGACATATGATCCGTAGTTAGCTATCATGTGGTTAATCACGAAGTAAATTCCAGCTACTCCTATCAAGCCCCATAGGAAGACCTCGGCATAGAACCAGATGCCATTCAGCCATTCCCTTCGGGACCATATTGAACGTAATACAAAAGACGGTCTTTCCAACGGGTTTCGCGCATTCATCACCACGAGCGACGGGACTCTAGCCCATCACGCTTGTTACTTGTCGGCTTCCTTCTGGTTGGTTTGTTGGCGTAGGAACTCGACCATTACCTCAGGGGTGAGTGCTTGGTTGCCTGCTGCCATTTCCATAATCTCCTTTTGGAGTGTATCGCTTTGTGCCTGCCGCTCACGAACCAACTCGGCTTCAAGTCGCAAACGTTTCTCCTTCGCGGCCTGCACAGTTTGGAATGCGTCCATTGCCATGTTCAGCTTAGCTTCCTTCTCAGAGAGTCTAATCTTGGAACTCTCGTCTTCATGGTGACGGATAGCTTCCCACTCTGCCTCCTTCTTCCTGAGTTCGAGAACCTCTGCTTCCATCGCCGCCTCAGTCTCTCCACGCGCCTTCGCTTTGGTGGCATCGTTCTCCATTTCTATTCGCGCAAGGGTGATTTCCCGCGCTCTTTCTATTCCAGCCAATTCGGAATCGGTGTCAACTTGCTTAACTTCGTCCTGAGTTTCAACCATATGCCTGTATGCGTTCAAGCGGTCTACATCAGTCTCGTTCATGGTGATAAAAGCGCGCATTAGTGAGAGCCCAGCCAACGAGAGCGATGAACGCATCTCGGAACGAGCCCTCATCTCAAAGTCCTCAAGGAACCCGGCGCTTCGAATGCTGTTTGCATCGTATCCGGATAGAAGGGGAGCAACTACTCTCTCTGACAACTCACGCGAATACATCTGTACGAGGTATGCCCTGTCTATGACGCGGGGCCCGGAGGCGAAGACGTTCAATAGTCGGGGGGAGTCGTCGCGTGATATCTTGACACGAAGGTCTACCATTCCCTTGACCTTGGTGCCGCATGAGAGTTGCCCATCAACCAAGAACAGTAGATCCATGGGTCCATTCAGGGCGAACAACATTTTGTGGTCAGAAGCCCCCAAGCCAATCTTGGAAGCAATCCACTTTGGCCACCCACCAGCGTAATTCCTGAGATTTGTCTCCGATAGTGTGTCCTGTATCTTACCGTTCGAAACTATGGTGACCGATTCGTTTGGTTTGAGTACCAAATCCATCGAACTCCAACTTTTGATTGACGCCGAATCGACCAACTTGGCTACAATGTCTGGGCGTTCTCTCCATCTGTATCTACTCATTTCTTCACCTTCCTCATTACGCTGAGCCTTTCTGTGAAATGACCCTGGCAGGAACTTATCGAACGGCGGCAACTGAGGGTCATCTCCATGGCACTTTGATTGTCTCCACCCGCCATAGCCTCCTCTGCTTCGTTGGACTTGCGTACCGCGCCACGAACCATGTCCAAGGTTCCGTGATCATGTTTAATCAACTTCTTGATAGTCGATTTGGAGATGGATTTCTGTATGGCGAAGAATGGGAACTCACCGCCAACATGTGCCTTGTCTATTAGGTCGCAGAGTGCGTCGACATCTTGGATGGCTCCTGTAGCCACCTTGGCGAGTTCTCTGTCTCCTTGACGATACGCTTCGTCGTGGATATTCTCCAAATGTGATCGGAGTCTTGCTGCAGCTCTCGAGACTTCTCCTCTAACCGCTATGTCGTCTTCTCGCCTCTTATCTCTGGAGTACTCGCCATACCCTCCTATCATCAATCGTATGGCGTTAACATACGGGAATACATCGGTAGGGTCGGAAGGCGGCAAGGTTAACTCCAGTGCGAACTCGTATCTGAAGGGTTTTGATTCCTTCTGTTTCTCGATTAGATTTCTGTTTTTGGTGTTGAGTCATCGGGCAGTGCGTAGGAGCAGGCTACGGTGACTAGGGCAGAGCCAATAACTGCGGACAGGAATACGCCCAGGTTGGCTAGTCCGTACTCGTTGGTTGGTGAGAAGATATATCCTAGTCCAGTTGCAAAATCTACAGTGTATGTACCGTATACGACCACCGACAGCAGTCCACAGATGGCACCAACCAGTGCACCTTTTGACGTCACTTTGTCCCACAGTGTGAGTAGGACGGGTAGGATCGTAGCTGCGGCTAATAAATCCGCGAATAGGAAAATTCCAAACACGCTTGGAGCATCGAAAGTGAAATCCCCGATGGTCGGCCCAGTAGCCAAGTAAATGGCCAAGGGAATCATGGCTACAGTTGCAATTCTTGCCTGATTCAAATCCATCTTGCCATCAGAAAGGTCTCTTGTGATTGAAGCAGAAACTGCATTCTGCAGTGTGTCTACGCTAGAGCATACCAAGGCGATTCCTAGTACTACAAATCCAGCGATAATCAATACATGTACATCCTCTAAAAGAATGAAGAATGCTGCCGAGGGATCATCAGCAGCGCCACGACCTGCAGCCACTGTTCCCAATACACCCATGATGAACACCAGAGGCAGGACTAGTCCGGCTGCAAGCAGTGACCCTTTTTTCAATGCCTCATTGTCTTCAGATGCCCAAGCGCGTTGCCAATTTCCTTGTGAGAACATTTCTGCAGCAGTGATGGCAACAACAAGTGCCAAACCAGATTTGAACGAGTCCATGTAAGACATACTTCCAATACTCCAATCGTCTTCAGGGTTGTACGCCTTCGCATCTGAAATCAAATTACTGAGGTCTCCAGCGAATAAGATCAGTAGAAGTGCGAT
>MDTE01122786.1_pt1 | contig 12949 bp, 10 predicted proteins | sample 811231 | NCBI WGS metagenome assembly MDTE01 (sample SAMN05326651, study PRJNA326480) | marine metagenome | isolation source: seawater | place: Indian Ocean: Red Sea | collected 2010
AGTCCACATGAGAGGCCCAGGTTGCTTTTCCTATCTTTTCTGCGGATAGGAGTTCTCCGTTCTTCCGGTTAATCACATAAAAGAAACCGTTCTTCGGGGCATGCATCAACGCCTTCACCGTCTGCCCCCCAAACTGCAGGTCCGCAAGGACAATATCCATATTTGAATTGTAATCCCACGTCTCACCCGGAACGGTCTGATAATGCCACTTGTATTCGCCAGTGTCCGCATCTAACGCCACAATCGAACACAGGAACAGGTTGTCACCTCCTCCCGGAGAGCGGATTTTCTGGTTCCATGGCGAGCCATTACCGGTGCCAATCAAAACCTGGTCAAACTCTGGATCATAGGTAATCCCATGCCAGGTATTACCACCCCCACCAAATTTCCACCATTCCCCAGTCCAGGTTTTGGCCGCCATCTCCATCGCTGCATTCTCGAATCCGTCCGCCGGATTACCCGGCACCACCCAGAAGCGCCATGCCTGCTCGCCGGTATCCGCGTTATATGCCGTAACATAACCTCGCGCGGCATCATTTTCAGTGCCGCCATTGCCGATGATAACTTTGCCTTTAAAAACCTTTGGCGCACCCGTAATGTAATAAGCACGGCGCGGATCAACCGTCATCGTCTCCCAGATTTTCTCGCCTGTCTTCGCGTCCAGTCCCACTAATCGGCCATCAATCGTGGAGATAATCACTTTGCCGTTCCAGAAGGCCGCCCCACGGTTTTGGTCCCACATGTTGATCAAACGATCACCTACGTGTTTGATTGCTTCGGGATCGTATTCCCACAATACTTTACCGGTCTTCGCATCCACCGCGCGCGTATACGAATAACTGCCGGTGAAGTACAGTACTCCGTCGATTGCTAAAGGGGTTCCTGTGAGCATCCTGCTTTCAGGCATATCTAGAACCCATTCAACACCAAGTCGGGATATGCTTCCTTCATTGATTTGATCCAGAGGACTATAACGTTGTTCGCTATAGTTCCGTCCGAATCCGGGCCAGTTACTACCATCCCCGACTTCCGTCAACGTCGCATCGTTCACCACCGTTTGTGCTAGCACAGCGGGAAACACTGCGGCAAAAAAGAGCATCATCCATACTTGAGAACGTTTCATCTGACCTCCCCACAAATGACAGACTGTGCATTAATTCTATAGCAAACCAACCTATGAAACCTATGATATTCTCTACTATATATTGTCATCATTTTGCGCTTCATCTACGAATGAGCCCGGTTGCCCGAAAAAAATATACCAATTTGGCTCACGCCTTCTTGATATTGAATCAGCCTGCCCTATAACTGTTAGAAGAGCGCAACTGTATACCTTTTAAAATTACTTATTCTTTTTTATTAATAGTTTATGATGCAATTTGAAACCATCTTATTAGATTATGCGCAAACTATTTCAGACATAATCGGCTCTGTGAAGGTAAAACAATTTTGGGCTCCCGTTTCGGATTCAAAGAAAACAATGCGCACAGGATTTGGAATGGTACTTCTCGACGAAGGTTCGGCAGGGTTGTATTACGCGCGGCTAGGAAATGATCAGGAATTTCTCTCGCGACGTCTCAAAACTCTCGAAATAGAAGGAACGGACGCCTTGGAAGTCGCTCAGTACTATCGCGAGAATGATGACAACTTACGTTCTATTGGACTCGCTACAGTCAATGCGATGACTAGCGCCCTGTTTCGATTCTGTGGTTACCGTCCCCACCAAACAGACAATCTGTTCGGTGGACTAGAACTAACTTCGAAGCGTTGCTTAGGAATGGTCGGCTACTTTGCGCCATTAGCGAAAATCGCGTCGCGCAGAGGAGTAAAAGTATTCGTTCTCGAGAAAAAAGCGGAACTCGTAAAAGAAGAAGAGAACATCATCGTATCATTAAATCCAAATGTCTTAGCTGACTGCGAACACATCTTATGTACCGGAGCTACAGCCTTGAACGGTTCCTTTTATCAGACGTTAAGTGTACTTCCAGAAAAGGCATCCATCATATTGACAGGGCCTACGGTCGGGTTTCCCCCTGATGCAGTCTTGTCAAACAAAATCCGGGCAATGGCCGGAATCTGGATTGAAGACGGAGAATATGCATTACAATGCATCAAACAAGGAATACCAATGAAACAGTATTGCACTAAGACTCTCATCACCGATGATAATTACCCTGGCTTGAATTCTTTAATCCGATCCATAAAAGCATGATAATTGTCTGTATATTTGGATTGCATGAGGCGTAACAGTATTTCTTACTGCCTCATTTATGTTCTTACAACGCTGACTAAAGTCCGCAAAGGTGAATTAAATCATGTCATCCAATCAAGTCGATATTGGACTAGATACACTCAGCTTTGACAACCGTTTTACCGAGATGCTCCCTAAAGATCCTATTGAAGAGAATTACCGGAGAGAAGTTCTTGGGGCTTGTTATTCAGAAGTAAGACCTACCCCTGTCCGTGAACCTTCCCTGGTAGCGTATGCGCCAGAAGTAGCCGAACTCATAGGGCTGCCTGCGTCTTCCTGTGAAGAGCCACTATTTTCAGAAGTATTCTCCGGTAACCAGCTATTGCCGGGGATGAACCCTTATGCAACGTGCTACGGAGGTCATCAATTCGGCAATTGGGCTGGCCAATTAGGTGACGGAAGAGCAATAAACTTGGGCGAGATAGTAAACAAAAATAACGAACGATACACCTTACAACTAAAAGGCGCCGGCCCTACCCCCTACTCTCGGAGTGCAGACGGGTTAGCCGTACTTCGTTCATCATTACGAGAATTCCTTTGCAGTGAAGCGATGTTTCATCTCGGGGTGCCCACGACGCGAGCGCTATCATTGGTTCTCACGGGTGAAGAAGTCCTGCGAGATATGTTCTATGACGGAAATGCGGGGTACGAACCTGGAGCCGTGGTCTGTCGAGTGGCTGCAAGTTTCACTCGTTTCGGACACTTTCAATTTTACGCGGCTCAGAAGGACCCGGGTCTCCTCAAAAATTTTGTTGACTATACGATAGAGAACGATTTTGAGGGATATGACTTACCTAAAAACCCCACAGACCCTGCTCGGACAGGTATTTACGCGGCGTGGTTTGATGAAGTATGCCAACGCACTGCTGACATGATCGCGCACTGGATGAGGGTCGGTTTCGTGCACGGGGTCATGAATACAGACAACATGTCGATCACTGGTCTGACGATTGACTATGGCCCGTACGGTTGGTTGGAAAATTATGATGCAGGATGGACACCTAATACAACCGATGCGCAGGGCCGACGCTACTGTTTCGGCAACCAGCCGAAAATTGCGCAGTGGAACTTAGTTCAGCTGGCTAACGCTGTATACCCCTTAGTCGGCGACGCGGCCCCTCTTGAACATTCACTGGAAAGCTACGCGACCCATTACCAAAAAGAATGGTCTGGCATGCTCGCGAACAAATTGGGTCTGCTGGAAGTTCCTCATGAACTCGAAGAACAACTATTCACATTGCTCCAATCTGTAGAAACCGATATGACATTGTTTTTTCGTTTTCTCTCAGACGTGAAACCGGCTAATTCTTCAGACGAAGACTTTGCCATCCCGAAGTCGCTTCTCCCCGCTTATTACTTGGAGAGTCAGTTAGATGATGCGTACAAACAGCAATTACAATCCTGGCTAGTATCGTATGGACACGCTATTAACAAAGAAGGTCGGGCCATGGCCGAACGCGCGGCCCAAATGAATCAAGCCAACCCGCTATATGTGCTTCGCAATTATATCGCCCAAAATGCGATTGACGCGGTGGCCAAAGGTGACAATGCGCCGGTTAGTGAATTATTAGACGTGCTGAAAGATCCCTATAACAAACAGCCCGGGAAAGAAGCCTTCGCGCAGAAGCGTCCCGAATGGGCTCGCAACCGGCCCGGCTGCTCGATGCTTTCTTGTAGCTCGTAGCACGCTGATTATGGATCGTCTGGCGTCAAACTACAGTCTCCCTGATTACGAGGGAGGCTCTATCGTCAATTTGATGGAATCATTGTCAATAGGATTAAATGGACGGAGGACGGGATACCCGCCGCTGCGATCCTTACCTCTCGAGCGCGTCAAGGCAGCCAAAAGAATCGCACTAGTCGTGATCGATGGGCTCGGTATGAACCTACTCCGACAATTCGACAGTGACGATCGGGAAAAACCCCAACTGTCGACCAATCTAGTAGGCGAGATGACCTCCGTGTTCCCTCCAACCACAGCCTCGGCTGTTACAACCTTCATGAGCGGTCTCGCGCCACAACAACATGGTCTCACGGGCTGGTTCATGCATCTTAGAGAAATCGGAACAGTGACAGCTGTCCTTCCCTTCATTCCTCGCTATGCCCCCCTCCAAAGCAATGGCGACAATATGCCGATGAATGAAATAATAGACATCCCGGGATTCAGCGAACGACTAGACAGAGGAATTGGTGTACTCCTGCCGAACGAGTTAAAAAATAGCCAATACACGAAACTACTGACCTCTGGTGAGAGCCGCATAGGCTACAAAGACATTCACGATTTTAGTCAGCATCTCAAACGATTCTGCCGCGGAGAAAAGACAAACCCTTTCCTGTATGCCTATTGGCCTAAGCTCGATTCATTAGCACATGTGTTTGGCCCTTACCACCATAAAGTTGAAAATCATTTCGCGCTAATTCACGAGACGCTTGCGCCGATTGTAGAGTCAGCTACTCAGAACGGAACTTTGTTAATCGTTACCGCTGACCACGGGTTCATAGAAAATCAACCGGAACAACGCGTACTACTATCCGAACACCCGGAGCTTAAGTCCATGCTCACGCTACCGTTGTGTGGAGAACCACGAGCCGCATACGCATACGTCCGCCATGACTGCGCGCACGCCTTCGAACACTATGTCAGTTCAGAGTTAGGTGATTTCGTCGACTGTGTACCAACTGAAACACTCGTCGATGCCGGCTGGTATGGTCTTGGGGAGCCTCACAAAGAATTGAAGGCCCGGGCTGGAGACTTTGTTCTGCTGATGAAAGAACAATATGCAATCTATGATTCCGTTATCGGAGAAAAACCCCCGGCACTTCTAGGGGTGCATGGAGGAATTAGTGCGGCCGAGCAACGTGTACCCCTAATCCTTGCCGGGCCGTAAAATATCTGCGCGGCTCAGATTAATCTTTCGCCGCACAGAATGCCGTGTAGCTTATATAATCCCTTTCAATTAGCCAACACTGATTTGAGTTGCTTCTCTACTACTGATGCAGGAAGCGGAATATACCCATCCTTAATTACGACTTCCTGCCCTTCCTGAGAGAGAATAAGTTTCATAAAAGCTCTTTCGAGTGGGGGTAGCGGCTTATTTGGGTGCTTATTAACGTACGTATAAAGAAAACGTCCAAGCGGGTAACTGCCATTTACAGCGTTTTCAGGAGTCGCTGCGATATAAGCATCACCATCGCGTTTTGTCAGCGCTATCGGCTTCACCCCCGAGGTGCGGTAGCCTATGCCGGAGTAACCGATACCATTTAGAGACTTAGTCACGCCTTGCACAACAGAAGCAGAACCTGGCTGCTCATTTACGGTATCCTTGAAATCACCCTTACAGAGCGCTCTTTTCTTAAAGTAACCATAAGTGCCTGCAACAGAGTTGCGCCCGTACATTTGAATAGCCCTTTCCGCCCACTCTCCCGTAAGACCAACATCGCCCCAACGTATGACATCTTTTTTGAAACCGCACTTCCTCGTTGCAGAGAATATGGCGTCGACTTGGGCAATCGACAAACCAGCAACAGGATTATCCTTGTGCACGTATACCGCCAAGGAATCTATGGCTACGGGAATAGCAGTGGGTTTGTAACCATACCTCTCTTCGAAAGATTCGATTTCCCCCGCTTTCATCATGCGGCTCATCGGACCCAGATTCGCGGTTGCCTCGGTTAAAGCTGGAGGGGCGGTCGAAGACCCTGCGGCTTGAATCTGTATATTCACACTCGGGTGAAAACGCTTGAAGGATTCCGCCCATAGAGTCATGAGATTAGCCAAAGTATCAGAGCCGACACTACTGATAGTTCCTGCTACCCCTGCTTCCTTCTGGTAAGTAGGAATACCAGGATCGACTTCTAACGCTGATACCTGAGGAGATCCCAGAGCAACGGCCAGTGTTAAAGCAAGATGTCTTTTCGACTTCAAAACGACTACTCCTTATTAATTGAATTTATATCGAGAAACGAATTAATCATTTCGACGACGCTGCACACAATGACAGAGAAATATGACGGTGCTGTGACATTGCCAGAACATTGCGCTACTTCGCGCGCGGTTCTTCGCAATATTTAGTCTTTTTCGAGGATGCTACAGAACTGTTCAGGTCGAATTTCGTATACGGAGATCCAGTTCTTTAGTGTGTCATCACGTTGTCATATTTGCACAATATATTACCCGAGTCATCTGCATAGCAGAATGACCTTTGAGCGCAACGATGCGCATCAACAATTAACAGCGGAGGAACTTAAAAAAGTGAATATCTCACTTTCTAAAACACTGGTAAACGCTACTTTGGGTTTAGGCATACTACTCGCATCTCTATCGTCTTCAGCATCAAACGAAGCACTGATGGATTTGCTCGAACTGCTCCACCAGAAAGGCACGCTCACATCGAGTGAAATGGAGATCTTGCGCAATGCGGCCGCTGCCGACGAAGAAAAAGCAACGGCGGCAGCGGCACAAGCTACTTCGAACGCAGAAAAAAAGGTCGCAGCTATCGAAACGAAGAGCAAGAAATCCGAGTGGACAGAAAAAGTCAGACTCAAAGGAGATCTGAGAGCACGATATCAATATCAGGATATCGACGAAGGCACGGACAGAAGCCGAGGCAGAATTCGCTACCGGCTTGGCGTCATTGCTAAGCCTATCGATAATTGGGAAGTTGGGGCCGGACTCGCTAGCGGTGGCGCTGACCAGCGCTCCACCAACCAGTCTTTCGACGGCAGCTTTTCGACAAAAAACATCAATCTGGACTACGCTTACGCACAATACAAAATGGGTAACGGCGTCAAAGCGATTGCCGGTAAATTCAAAAGGAAAGAATATCTCTGGGCGCCAACAGATATTATGTGGGACGGGGACATCAATCCTGAGGGGCTAGGCATCAATTACAGTACTAAAAATGCTGTTGGTAGCGCCTTTGTTAATACCGGCATCTGGGTGCTCGAAGAAAACTCCCGCTCTGAAGACGACTCATATATGAGCTACGGCCAGCTAGGGCAAAAATGGGAAAATGGGGGATGGAAAGGAACACTAGCCGGAACTGTTTATAGTTTTTCCGATATCAACTTTGTTGATGACCTGAGTGCACACGAGGGAACCAACACGGATTCCAAACTCAGTTCCTTCAACCTTGCCGGTGAATTAGGTACCAAAGTAGGGGGTGGAAGCTGGAAAGTGATAGGAGAGTATATCAATAATTTTGAAACTAATACCTCCGACGACACTGCCTGGGCAGCAGGCATGAAATACAAGAAAGATAAATGGGCATTCAAATATATCTATACGGATATTGATGCCAACTCGGTACCCGACTTCCTACCAGACTCTGACCGATTCGATGGTCTGACCGATGTCAAAGGACACGAAGTCGAAGTGAAGTACGCCCTCAACAAGAAAGTGACCCTTGCGCTTGATTTCTATGCCATGGAAGACAAGGCCACAAACATTAACCAAGAGCTTTTGCAGGCGGACGTTATCGTCAAGTTCTAGAGCGGGGTTGGTATTACAACTTTAACGACAAAAACTGCGCGGTTATGACCCAAATCCGTATGCTTCATCCCCCTTAACGGACAAAGTCGTAACCGTCCCTTCCTCCCCCCTGCGGGTCCCATGTTCCTCGTCTAAGCCAACTAGAGGAACGGTGTCCCGCAGGTTTTCCCTTCCAGCCCAGCTCTTATTTTTAGAAAGAATAAAGCCTTAAATTACGACAATCATTGCAAAAATCGGTTACGTAGTGCATAGGCTATTAAATAATCACCAGATTCAAACCCGCCCGTCCAATGCCCCCCTACTGCTATCACGATAAATTGAGTACCGGTATTGCCTGATTGATAACTCATGGGTATTGAGGCAGCTAAAGTAGGCAGCTGGTACTTCGCTATTTCACGACCATCAACTGTGTCGAAAACCCTCAAATATCGATCATAGCCGGCTGCTACAAATATAAGTCCGCTTCGAGTTATCAGTGGGCCTCCAATGCCCGGAGAACCTTTTATCCATCTGCCGATCAGAGGCACCGAGCCTTCGAATGTCCCTAAAGGAATCTGCCATTCTATCTTGCCGGTCTCTAAATTTACGCGATCGAGCGTCGCCCATGGAGGTTTTGAACACGGTGCGCCAAGCGGGGACACTAAAGGCTTCAAATAGACACAAAATGGTGTGCCCAACTGAGGAAAATAACCAGCAGGACCTATTTTACAGTTTTTTCTCCGAACGAGACGCGCTGTATAGGGTACTTTTACTGTATTCACAATCATGATTTTTCTGTCTGGATCGACTGCAAGCGCACCCCAGTTGTTGCCACCCATAGGAGACGGATAGAGTACAGTTCCCCGTTCACTAATGGGTGTATAAATAGAACCATGATCGAATTCCTTTATCTGCTCTCGACAGTTTCCTTTGTCCCATGACGTAAAACCCCAAGCATCAGCAGGACTAAACTCAAGCGGATGCAACGGTTCGGGTAATACAGGAAAAGGTTGGGTCAGTGACAAATATTCACCTTCTACAGAGCCAGACTGAGGCACAGGTCTTTCCTCAATTTCAAAAACCGGTGTACCGTCTCTTCTGTCGAGAACCCAAGACAGGCCCATTTTTGTAACCTGTACCAATGCCGGCACATGTTTTCCTCCAATCTCCAAGTCCACGAGTGTCGGCTGAGCAGGCACATCGTAATCCCAAACATCATGGTGCACAGTAGGCTGGTGCCAAACCACCTCTCCAGTGGAAGCGTCGAGTGCTACGATAGAACTCGAAAAGTAATCAAAACGATTGTCACGAAGCCCTCCATAATAGTCAGGCGAACTATTTCCTGTTGGCACATAAACTAAATTTAGTTGTTCGTCTGTTGACATGACCGACCAGACATTTGTGGTGCCCTGGACAAACCGTCCGTTTTCATCAGCCATGTCTTCTCCAGGTGCCACCGGGTTCCACGCCCAGACAAGCCTCCCGCTACGGGCATCAAACGCACGGACCACACCGGACGGGATATCTAATCGCTGGGCGTCCAACACAAAAGCGCCGGTGATGATTTTATCGTCGCTAATAACGGGCGGACTTGTTATGGAGTATTCTCGAGGTTGATGTTTTCCGACACCCTCAGACAAATCAATCTCACCATCTCTACCGAAAAATGGACACTTACGCCCGGTTCTGCCATCAACCGCTATTATTCTGGCATCTAAGGTGGGAACGATAATGCGATGGCGACAAATATCGGTTTCCTCTGCACCCACATCAATCCAGCTAGATACTCCTCGACAGTTTGTTACGAGTTCCTCATTCATATTCACTTTAGGATCAAAGACCCAAATCTGTTCCCCTGTTTGTGGGTCGAGCGCGAACACCCGGTTAAACGGCGTACAGTAGTAGAGTGCTCCTTCTGAAACTATAGGAGTTACCTGAAAGGAACTGGCTGGAAGAACGTCATCTGAAAACTGCGTGTCAGGATCTGTAAAATCAGGACCCTGCCGAAAGTCGCCGGACCGATGCATCCAAGCGATTTCTAGATCGGTCACGTTACTCTTGTTTATCTGCGTTAAGGAACTAAAATGCCCGCCCCCGGGTTTCCCACCCCATGACGGCCAGTGTTGGCCCTCGACAGACACTTCTCCTGCGCTGAATGACCCATAGCTGAAAAATAGTAGGCACGCAGCGAGCCAGTATTGTACGTGGACAGAATTCGATTTGTGATGCGGGTCTCTCAATGTTTCCTCCTTATCCATATAGAGATGCGATTTTGATAACGTAAACATTTCTATTTTCGCTATCCTACTGAAAATTTACATCACCAAGTCGGCCCATGCGCTGCTCGAGATCTCGAGTTCCAGCAAACCTGCGTCATCGCTCACCCTAACCGTTGGAACTATAATCCTACCCGGATTGCTGAGGACTATTCTGTCTAATTGTGACAAATTAACATTTTTAATATCTATAAAAGCTCTTCACAGAGTAGGTGCCGACTTTAAACCAACAACCAGACCAGGGTCGCCACGAGCCAACTGAGTCCGTTAGCGGCCTCCCCCACAAAGATACAGCGTCGATTGTTATCCCAGCCAGCCTCACGGATGCTCAACGTAATTTGAAATAAGCGCAAACCAATAATTGCGTGGCCAAAAAGAACAGCATAGCTCGACAGACCGTCACCACCTTCCTGAAAAATCAACCATGCAAGAGTAATTTGTGGTATCCCTTTGAAGAACACAGCAAAACTTGCGAGCACGAACGGATCAGAAATAGGAATTCCCCGGACCTTTGCCCAGATTATCGAAAGAAAAACCCCGGACAGGGTTAGGGTGGCGGTTAAGCTATCTAGCCATTTCCACTGTCCACCCAAAAACAGCAAATCAAGGAGAATACTGGCAATAACGACAGACCAAACAGCATAAATCACAACAGTTTGTTTCGCAGTGCGAGATGGAAATACCCTCACAGCAGAAACAGCGATCGCCAGATTGGTGAGGAGAAACGAAAGCCAAAATGACAACCAAGTAATAGAAACGCCCGCAATGCTATCTCGCATCACATTATGTTGGGAGAAACCGACCCCTATCGCAGCCAATATCTGAAATACTGTGAGTAGCCCGGACATTAGGACCTAATCAGCTCGCAGAATCTAACTTACAGTGTGCCGGTATAGTTTCAGCAGATGTCCTTTTCTTGAATCGTGGCTTCTCCAGAAACCTTCTTCTCGCCTCGTTCATTGGTAGCTTCTAGAGCCACTCGAAGCATCACAGCACCACCGTTTTCTATTTTCTCAACAATGGTACCGCTAGCTGTAATGCTCTCGCCTACTCGCGTCATGGCCAGAAATCGAGTGCTGAAAGACGTTACCCATTCATGAGGCACCCAATCAGTCAAAACTCTGCCCGTATATGCCATAACTAACATTCCGTGGGCTATTACATCTTCCAAGCCCGCCGCTTTAGCATAGTCTAGATCGACATGGACGGGGTTGTGATCACCGGACGCGCCGCAGTAAATCGCGAGAGTTTGTCTAGTTACGGGAGGAACCGATAGTCCTGGCAATTTAGTACCCACAGCGATTTTTTCCAACGAAACTGATTTCATTTGTATACCTTTATTCTCGATGTTGAATAACCAGCGTTCTCTGGAATTCCGCGACATCATGCCCGCTGTTTGCGTCTTTGACGAAGTTTCTATGTATTAGAAATTCCAACATGCCGTCTTTCTTATGATAGACATCACTAACCTCTCCACTGAAATCAAGCACATCGCCCGCACAGGCGATACGGTGGTATGTAAACTTTTGTTCTCCATGGAGTACATTCTGTAATGGTATATTGAGTTCCTTAAACCAATCGTATGGATCTTCTCGTTCCATTTCCAAACAGAATAAAAACGTAAGCGGAACCGGTATAGAGCGAAAACCTTGAGCGAGCGCCGTTTCTTCCTCTCTATACACAGTAGAGGTTTCTCCGATCGCTTTACAGAACAAGCGCAACCGTCCTTTTTCGATCTCTACGGTAAAACTGGGCGTTCTAAACCCAACCAGGTTCGAACTAAGAACATTCATATTATTAATCCAGTCGTATTTTTCGAAAATCGGAAATCATTCTGCGGCCTAGTGAACGGATTAAATTTGCGCTGACTCTATACAAGCGCCATAAATTTTTCGCATATCCCGGGAAAACGATAAACTCATGGTTTTTTTCTATCCCATAAAGAATCTTTTTTGCTGCGACATCCGCTGGAACTTTTGACCACGGAACATCTTTTGTAAGCGCTTCTTTAGACGCGTTAATGACTTCAGATGAGGAATAGATATTTGAGTCAACAAAACCCGGGCAGACGACACTTACTTTCACCCCGAGCCTCTCTCCCTCGGCACGCAGTCCGGTTGATAACCCAACTACTGCATGTTTAGAGGTGCCATAGGGGATATTCGTCGGGAAAGGTAGCAGTCCAGAGAGTGATGAAATGTTAACAATGTGGCCCGCCCCCTGCGATGCCATTATCTTATAAGCTGCGTGCGTTCCGTAGATGACGCCCATTAAATTGACGTCCATAACACGGCGCCAATGTTCGACTTCTAAATCACGCGCTTCCCCGGCTATCGCGATCCCGGCGTTGTTAATTATCAAATCAATTCTACCGTGTTCCTTGGCAATGGATTCCACATAGCCGGATACCGCGTTCTCGTCAGTAACATCCAATAGTCGTCCCTTGGCTTTCGCATTCTTTAGCGCTAGCAAGCGTTCAGTCTCGACAATCGTGTCCGGGTTTATATCAGAAGCACAAACGATAGCGCCCTCGTCCGCCAGAGCGAGAGATAACGCTCGTCCTATCCCTGATCCGGCACCTGTTACAATACATATTTGATCTAAAAATCTCATGTCTCTCTAAATCTTTTCTTATCTCTAAATTAGTTCTCAAGTATCCCCGATTTATTGCTTGTTATCGAGTTCACAAATTCCATCTTGCGTGCCGAAGGAGTTCAGACACCCTATCCCTAGCGGTCGGACAAGACATCTTATACCATTCATGACTTATTTTTTGATCGCGTCTTATTGTTTAACACGAAATCAGAGCATACAGGGAGTTCTATTTATGAGTTTACTTGAGTGCGTTGTCGTTGAACCTCCCGAGGAGGCAACAGCCACTATAATCTGGTTACATGGTCTAGGCGCAAGCGGACATGACTTTGAACCTGTGGTCCCCCATCTTGGTCTCGA
>MDTE01001635.1_pt1 | contig 12948 bp, 17 predicted proteins | sample 811231 | NCBI WGS metagenome assembly MDTE01 (sample SAMN05326651, study PRJNA326480) | marine metagenome | isolation source: seawater | place: Indian Ocean: Red Sea | collected 2010
ATACCTGGTATACCAGGAACCCAAGTAGATGACTTTGGTTTTGTTGCAAGAGTTAGGGGTGTGTTAGGTGCAACCACATCACCATCCACACCAAGACTTCCAACTTGGGCTGGTAAAAGGTCTGTTGCAGATCCATTTGAAATTGTCGTTGATTATGAAGTTCCAGCACAACAAATACCAGGACGAATTGAAACAACAAAAGAGACAAGACAAGTAATAAGAAAGTATACTGGAACTGGGTCTGATTTCAATATTGAGGTTCAACAGGTAGGAACCACATTCGCACCAAAACCAAAGAAAGTTGTATTGGGTAGTGGTGAGTTCCCGTTCCAGTTAACAGATGCAGGTGGTGCACAATCCATCGTTGATGCTGTTAGGGGTGCCACAGCAACAGCAGAAAGCTTCACAAAAAGAGAAACATTTGGACCAACCGGAAAGACTGGTGATGCTGCATATGGATATGATACAAGTGGTGGATTCATAGGTGATACAGCACAACAAACAGCACAGCAACAAAAGACTACCACACCAACACAAACAAAGGCAGATCAGACCTTAACACAAGCTATGGAACAAGAGGCAAAACCAAAGGCACCTGATACAAAAGACATTCAACGTTCAGCCGGACTTGGTATTTATGGAATGGAATATTCACAATACGTTAATCAATTCCTAAGTGGACCACCAACCGCAGAGGCACAAGAACAACAACCGCAAAGGATCGACGCCTCATTACCAACACTACGTATGAATCTAGATACAGCAATAACCAAGAATATCAGACAGCCAGCAGTAAGAATATCAAATATGATGCAGGGTGTGGCAGCAGGTGTGAATGTAAATACAGCCCAAAAAATAAGAGATGCAAGTGCATTGATTACAGCTTCTACACAATCATATTTCCCAACACAAGCAATGGCAACTCAGACAGAATTAGAGAATATGAGATATTCCCAAGAATTACAAACTAGACTTAAGATAAGACCAACATTCAAACAAAGTGCCGATATGAAGTTTGTGCTTGATCCAGTACCACTTCAGATACCAAAAGTAAGACCTGCAGTAATACCAAGAACAATACCTGTACAACCAGCTATGATGTTCCCATTACCACCATTTGAGGGTGGTGCACCACGAAGACAGAGACCAAAACCAAAGAAGAGTAAAAAGAAAAAGATTGGTTGGCAAGTACCAGATGTATGGTTTGGTTATTACAGTCCTGATGAATATACAGTATTCAAGGGTCAAGAACCTAAAAAATTAAAAAAACAGAATAAGAGGTTGGACTAGAAGTGTCCAGCTTTGGCTCTTCTAATCTCCTCTTGATCTGAGTCATGACACTCAGAAGAGCAATACTCAGTTGGTTTATCACTAACAATCTGACCACCACAGTATCTACATGATGACCTAGATGCTGTTGGCATTTTTGCTGAACAGGATTGTTGTTCTTCAAACGAATGTTCAAAGACTTTTTTGTGACATATCTCACACACTACACCACTATCATCATCTGGTGGTGGTGGTGTGGTCATTTCCATTTGACTACCTCCTCTTTACGTCCGACCTTCTTTCGGGCTAGTTTTTGTTTCTTCACGTAGCGCCAGATGAGTTTAGTCATCTGAGCGGGGGAGATTGACTTCTTACCAAAGACCTCTTCCATGGTATCATTGGCGTTTGTGAAGTTTATGACGAACCCGCCGAATGCTGGTTTCTTTGATTTCTTTTTCATGTTACACCTCCTCTGATCCTTCTGTCAGAACTTTCTCTACTGCAACATTGTCTGCTTCTTCAAGTTGAGATTCCTTTATGGTTTGAGTGGTCTCATCATCTGAGACACGTTTCATCTCAGCCTGAAGAATGGTTCGTATCAGTGCCGATGCCGACAATGACTTAACCTCAGCTTGATCCTCAATGAAGTGTAGTTGCTGTGGGGCAAGATAGAAAGTCTTAGAGATGAATCTCTGTGTGATAGGTTTGCTTGTTGCCATGTATGTATATACACATACCCACATAATAAACATTACCATTATTGTGAGATATATTAATTGATTGATTGTTGAGAATACCTTTTAGAAAAACGTCTTGTAAAATGGACATAATTAGTGTAGACAAACAATACACCCACATTATTAATTTTTGACTGATTTATCATTATGTAATTAATTAAATTAACATATAGGACAGAAAGTGTGTGTTCATGCGTTTTAATGTAAGTGTATAGTTTCTTAGTGTGTATTTTGTTTGTATGGGTGCGTTTTTCTAATATTTATCTTTTTCGGTTTTTTCTCTTTTTTTCTAAAACTCTTTTTCAACAATCAATCAATCTGCATTATACATACACATATCTTAAACTCATTTTCATATACTAGGTCATAAACATGAATACCATGGGGAATTTAGAAAAAAGAGTTGCAGAGTTCGCAGAAGCAGAATGTACTATTTTTCTTACTATCTGGGATGTTGTTTCTAAACAAGAACGAGAAATGTCTGAAAATGCCAAATTAGGTATCACTGATTCTCTCTACAGAGAATGGAGTCATAGACGAGGTATGGCTGATGTAGAGATAAAAGCAGTCGATCAGATGAAAGATATATTTAGTAAGTTTAAAGACAACAGGTGACGGACTTTGGGGAACAGCCGTAAAAATATGAAACGTGACCCGATTGAAGGGGAATTACATGACTGTGAGTTTTGTAAGGAACACCTGTATCTGAGGTGGAAAGATGACTATAATTTCAATAAGAGAAAATATGCCTGGAAAAAGGCTTGGGTGTAATTTTACCCAAAAATGTAGTTTTTCGAAATTTTGAACCACAAAGAAGAAAATAATAAGCGCTCGGTGTTGCGCCTTCATTACTAAAGTAATGAATGGACACAACACTCTACGAGCAACTTCTGGAAAGGGTTCTCTAAAGAAGAAAGAAGAAGAAGGAAGAAAAGAAGAAATCAAATCTTACTTTGAAACCTACCTCACTTTCATCAAAGAAGCCAAAGAAACAGGAAATTACTCACATGAATGGGCAAATAACAAAGCAAAAAGCATGATGGTGCAAATGTTGAATCATATGGCAAATTATGCTAAAACTGCTGAGCTTGACGAGAAATGCTTACTACAGATTCAAGGAACTGTAGACATAATCTCAAAATGGCAAAATGGCCCATCAAAAAGTGAGCTAAAAACTGTAATCATGGGAACTCATGAAGTTGCTTGCGCATGTCTAAAAGGTGAAATTACAATCGAAGATGCACTTGAACAAGCTGGTGAAATCGGTGCACAAAACAACGTCGGCGGTAAATCACTCAATAAAAACATGCGATCCATCATGGAAGCTGACCTTTAGGTAAGTTTCTAAACAACCTTTATTTTTTTTATGAAAAAACAAAGAATAGTTAGCGGTAGTAAAGCCGATAACCAAACAAAACCCAGCACACAAACACAACAAAGAATGTCAATGAAGAATACACATGAATCTACACTGAAAGAAACGTCAGGTCTTTTTTCCAGTGTAATGACTTCATTTGATGACTTGAACACTGATAGAGAAACCAATAGGTTCACGCAATTCTTTGATAGAATCGAAGCAGAACAACCTGTAGACTACAACAAACTGTTCTCAACCGACTCTGAAGTAACCGACATTGTAGAAAAGACAATGGCAAAACACGAGGCAAAGGTTGGCGAGTCCAAACGGACACAAACAGCCCCCCCAACCGCAAATCCTAGAGTATGTATCAAATGTGGACATACCCAACCGAAAGGATGGGATGGTAGCATATGTGCATTCAACATGTACAACGTACAGAGAATTTGTAGCCAACTGAACACAGAAGGACACAATGTTGAAAAATGTGAGGAATGTATCCAAATCCAAAAATGGGAATCTCTTAACGAGAAAATGCTAGAATCACAGAAACAAGAATGGTTATTCAACAAGAACGGAAATCTAGAAGCACATGGAATCGATCCTCACTTCCGAAACAAGAAACGTGGATTGAATGTCATACACCACACGGTGATAGACGAAGAACCAACACAAGAATACGTAGAGGCATTTGACCTTGAAGACGGTGAAGATACTGATAGTATCCAAAGAGTAAAAATCGGTCATACCTACAACGTTGACAAAGAACTTGGCTCAGAATCCGTTGAAGAAGCAGTAGGTGTAAGAAACCCAATAGAAGATCAAATCTTCGAAAACTCATACGCAAGTCTAAATCCATTAGAGGGTTTACTTCTCTTTGCAAACTCAAAGGGATTGGAGGGAACATTACCTCTTATGAACTACAAGTTCGAAGAGAACAAACAACAAATCTCAAGACTCAACCCAATGGACATTGAGTATGATTTCAACACAAATACACCAAATGGTGCATACATAGTTGACACGGAAGAAGTACTTCGAGTGAAAAGCCGATCCGCTACAGGATACAACCCATATCTTGTAAGCACACATACCTATGAAACAGAACGCGAAAGCAAGGAATGTGAATGTAAAGAAGGATCAGAAATCCAATTCGAAGATAAGACTTGGGACAAAGGTAGCAAGATAGTTGAGTACAAAGGCTACTCAGAAGATTGTGGAAGATGTGGTAAAAAGATAGTCTATGAAGAGTCTAGTAGAAACATCAATGACTACCTAAAACTAGGATATGAACTTCCTAGAGGCTTAGGCAAGATTGAGGCTCAAACATACAACACCGCAGTTGCACCTGTCATGAAGAAATTCGTAGGCAAGGATGCAGTTAAAATGTTGTATAGACTTCGCAATCGCATCAAGGCGCTAAATAGCGAAAACAATGATACCACAGTTGCCGACAGTGAGAAAACTTTATCGGAAACTCATTGGACAGTGAGACCTCTATTGCAATATGGAGCAAGCCTTGACAACGTGAAAAAGTTGACAAGAGCAAAAAGAATAGAACTCACTACAGATGTGTTGACTTTGAACAATATGAAGAAAGCCGAGAAAGACGTAATGAAGATCCAGAAACTAGAGGATAAAATACGAAATGCACTTTATCCGAAAGCAGAGAAAGAGAGCTTGGCTATATCACTTGGTCAAAACCAACCACCAATGGCAGACTATGGAAACGGCATGGAAACAGCAAGAAAATGTTCTGACATATCAGGATCTGGAATACTTGTCAAACACGACCAAATAATGAAATGGACAAAGTATATCGAAAACCACAGATTCGACGACGGCACACCGGTATTAGATGGTAAATACTGGAAAGTATGGAGAAAGGCAAAAGCCAAAATGGCTCATAAAAGAGATCCTAGCAACGTAGTAGTTGTAGGAATAGTAGGAGCCTCACAAGTGCCAAGCGATATGAAGAAAGGTTTCAAAGCAAAGATAACACAAAAACTGAAAGCAATACAAGCCGAACTTAAGAAACAAAAGAAAGCACTGATAGTAGTGTCAGGAGGTGCAAGAGGTGTAGACAGCTTCGCTGTAGAAATAGCAGAAGGACTGAACATACCAACAGTGGTATTCAACCCAGAAGAACAATCCTGGTCAAAAGGATTCAAGGCAAGAAACCACCTAATAGCACTACACTCACACAGACTACTCAACTTCGTGTTAAGACACGGCGAGTATAAGCAATGCCCAAAACCAGAATACAACCCACAGACAGGAAAGATGGAATTTGCAAAACCTGAAGATTGGAAAACCGTCAAGTTTGATACAAAATGCACACACTGCATTGATAACGTATCATACCACAAAGATGAGAAACCAATCGACCATCAGAAATCTGGAGGTTGCTACACAAGAAATCTATCCAAAGATGAATATGGTTCTCTACAAACAGAAACAATCACATGCGACTATTCTTCAGTACCTTGAAGATAGCGCAAAACCAACTTTTTTTTATGCTTATCTTATATTATTTCCATTATAGTTATGTCATTTGTCGGAATCACCTGTAAGAACTGCGGACGTGCCATGATGTTTCATGACTGGTATGCAAAGCAGACATGCAAAAGACAATGGAGACAGAAAGTTACTGCAGGAAAAGATCAAACTGACATAAGGAGTTATTTCTAAAATGGACGCAGCACAATATACAACCTTACACAATGAGATGAAATTTAATAAAGGTAGAATACCAAGAAACTTACCTGAAAACACTATTGTTGTATTTGGATCAAATACCGCAGGATGGCATGGTGCTGGATTAGCACGTGAGTGCAAAGAATATCATGGCGCGATATATGGTAAAGGACATGGATTACAAGGTCAATCATATGCTATCCCAACAAGAGAGCCAGATCCCTCTAAACCGAAACCTGCTCTAAGAACATTACCAATAAGCAAAATAGCCCAGTATGTTCAAATCTTTGTGAAACACATCAAGAATGTGGAGGCTGTTTGTGAAAATGGGGAACCCACATACATAATACCACAAATAGGATGTGGCTTTGCAGGTTACAGCCCATACCAAATAGCCCCAATGTTCTGGGAACTAAGAAAGTTCTCAAAGACGTTCTTCAACGAGCAGTTTAACCAAGTGTTTAAAGAAATAGAATATGGAGATGGAGATCCAAAAGACCCACGCAATATAAACGACACATCAAGAATGTGGAAGGATTCATTCCAAAAACCAAAACCTGGAACATTCATAACATTACTATCAATGCCAAACGAACCACTTCCAATACCATCAGGAACACAAGGAATTGTAGAAAGTGTTGACGGAGACCAAATGACAGTAAAATGGGATACTCAAAGAAGCTTAATGTTGCTATTAGGAAAAGATGAATTTGTATGCGGATTAGATAATAAATGGTAATAACATCTTTTCTGTATTTTTTCAATTTTGTGATTCACTTGTTGTGTTCAATCATTCAAGTCAATCATGTTAACATGTGGAGTCGAGCTGGTGATAGAAGGCTTGTTGCCGAGTCACTGCTCACTTCATTTTAAAGGAATTACAATTATGTCATCAACAGAACATAGTACAACATCAACCGGCAAATTCCCACGTGCCAACAAAGTGGGCAAACCGGTCACTGATAAGCAGAGACAGGCTATCATATCCCAACTCGAAAGAGTCGATATGGCTACAGCCTCTGATATCTTAGATATGCTATCAAACGCATCTCTAGCACAGAAATCAGATCCTGAAAAGGAAGGTCCAATCAGTGATTACCAAGCAGGAGAGCTTGCCAAAATCTGCCCTTCAAGAAGTGTAGAATCCATCAAGACTCAAATCACCAAATCACATGGTGATGAAGGTTACAAATGGACCTACAAACTCTTAGGTCGTGTCTTTGTAAAAGACCAAAGCCAAGAGGACAGAGATAAAGCAACTGCAGAAGTAGTCGCTGAAGTTGAAGCATTATTCGCATAGACGCGAATGATGAACCAACTACTTATCAAAATCCCTTTTTTTGCTAATGAATTATAAAATGAAACCGCAATACTACAGAAAACATATCACCAAAAATCTTGTCAAAAAGACCATGAAAGTGTTTGTCTTATTGCCAATGAAAAAGACCCCACATGAATGTGAACTTTGTAAATCATTCAATAGTAATGTGTTGATTAAACACACGGTTGATCATGATCTATATCACTGCCTAACTAAATTTATGATACTAGAGTATATCCAAATAACAGAAGACGATAAAAACCTTGGAAGATATTTAGAAAGAAAATGGTCAAAACTAGGACCAAAACTCACACAAGAGTTCAAGAGAATGGATTCTGATAGTTGTGGTGAATGCACACAACAACGTGAAAGTATCCCAATCTGTTATAGATAATTTTTATAAGATACGAATAAATGGAGATATTATAATTGCACGGAAAAATTTGGATACCATACAGACATCGAAGTAGTGATGATGATGAGGAATCTGAAGACGAATCTGCATCAAATTAACTCGGTCCTTTATTTTTTCCATTATAGTTTTGATGTCCTTTGATCGACAATGTCCGAAATGCTTGGCATATCTTGATACATTAACATGTGATTCATGTGGACTTGTGAACCTTCACAAATGCCCTGAAGCAAGAATTGCCATAGACACTAAAAATGGATATACTGTTTTTACTTCACACCTAGTTGACAATCACGGAAGTGATATGGAGCCTCTATGGTATGAGACAATGATAACCGACCCCCAAGGGAATTGGATTGATTATCAAGAAAGATGTGAACATAAATTAGAAGCAATAAAAATGCATGATGAGGCATTAACTTATCTAGAACAGTTTGGACCACCAAGATGGAATGGTTGGAAGAGGTATCTCGGATTAAAATGACAGAAAATATGTGTAAAAAATGTGGAAGTGAATCAACCTATTTGGTGATTCAACAAGAGTATAAAGCAAAAGCATGTCAAGTATGTGGACATGAGGAAAGGATGAATTGAAAGCAGTACTTGAAGGAACATGTCACATATGTGGTAACCATATTCCAATAGGAGATGACATTGAAAAAAACCCACACCTTATGTGGGTGCATGCTAAATGCAAAGATATAGTACGATGCCAATCTTGTGGAAACCTTGTATATCATGATGATCACAATGAACCTATACCAAAAGGTGAGGGCTGTTGCCCAAAATGTAATGAGGTAGTATTATGACTAAATGCCTTCCATCTGTAAATGACGATTGTTATAATTTTGAATTTAGAGAGTTCAAGTTTTACTGTAGAACTTGTGGAGTGATTGAATAATGGGATTTGATATATACGGACTTGATCCTGTCATACATGACGGAATGGTAAAGCCAGAAATGAGTGATGAGGATTTTAAGAAATTTATGAGTTCAGAAGATCCAAAAGATAAAGCTCGAATTGATGAATATTTTGAAGCAATGAGAGAATTTGAATCCGCCAACATTGGACATTACTTTAGAAATAATGTATGGTGGTGGAGACCAATTGCAATGGTCATTGAAGAGAGATGTAGAGATTTATTAACTGAAGAGCAAGCAACAGGTCTACATGTGAATGATGGTGTAAAGTATCCAAAAGAACTTGCATTGGAAATTGCACGTAGGTTAGAAGAGTTGATAGAAGCAGGAATGACAAATCAATATGTGAAACCTGCCCAACATGAACTCAATACCACTGCTGATTCATTCAGGAATCTTCATCGAACCGAAGGAATGCTCAGTAACCTTGGTGTTAAAAGCATTGAAGATGAATCTGACAAATATCCATTTAACTTGGATAACATGAAAAACTTTATTCGATTCTTAAAAGAATGTGGAGGATTTGAGATATGGTAGACGAGAAAATATTGGAAAGAGAGAATAAAATAAAGAGAGGATTCCAGAATGTCACCGGTATCATAACACCTACAAACGATGCAGAAGTAGAAATGGCAATGGAAGAGTTAGATAACATCGATCTAAATCGAATCAGGCAGGCAAAACTAAACTTTGTACGGAGATTAAGTGATGATAAAAAAATGGATATTATACATTACAAAAGAGTGATGGAGGAGCTTGGTTTCTATGATTGATCCAACTAAAGGATGGGAAGAGTATATGTATACACGTGAGGATGGAAAAACACATCCTACGCCTAAAGACATTGCAACTAAATTACTTGAAATGAAAAAGGACGTAAAAGGACGGAATGACTGTCCAGAATGGGAGGCATTGTCTAGTGAAATATTAGAAGATATGTCTGAAGGTGAACCAATGGAAACGCAACGTGAAAAAATAAAACGTGTGATTGCACATACTAGAACATGCCATCATGAGAGTTGTGTTCGAGCAAGAAAATTTTTACCTGAAAAATTCTTTAACAGTGTGACTGACGAGGATATGGAATAATGCCTGTAGAGAATCCTAAAAATGTAACATACTTCAAACCTGAAGACGCAAGTAAATGTTATCCGAGAATGGGTCAATATACAAGGGAAGAGTTACTCGATGCCTCGTTCATAAAAGCAAAATGTGAAAGTGGAGATACACCACCAAATGTTGAATACCTATGGATAAAGGTTGACCGTGTAAACGAATCAACTGTTAATGGAAGAATTGACAACCTACCAGTGTATATTGGATATCAAGTTGGTGATGAGATTGAAGTATCATATGACCAAATTGCACAGATTATGTCTGAGAGTAAAAAGAACTGGTTTCAATGCAGTCTTTGTACAGACAGATTTGATATGAACGATCCGTCCTTACATGAAAGATTACATGCACATGAAAACCAGAAGCATAACCCGTTAAAGAAACGTGCTTCATCAAACACAAAGACTGGTAAAGTGTATTGGAGGCTTGAACAAGATTGATGTGTAGAATACCTGGATGTGAAAACGAAACAGAATATGATATAGATTATTGGTGTAAAGAACACTGGAAAAAATTTGATAATATGGTGAATGTAAATGAAGATTAAAGATAAGGACGGCAAACCAATTAGGGTAGACGGCAGTGATGATATTCCTGACGATACTGTTGTAGCATTTAATCCAGAGACAGGTGAACAATGGAATGACATCACTGATGCAAATCAGATTGGAATATGTTTTTTCAAGGACTTGAGAGACAAGTCAAAATATGACAAGGAATTATGGAAAAAATTAATGGAAGTTGGTTGGAGACTTGAAGGTAAGACCAAGAATCTTGAACATGAATTACCAGCACCATTCGTTGAAACAATCCTTGCAACTCTATCAATATATGGAGCCGACGGCACAATAATTGACAGAATGGTACATGACTTGACAGTTGCAAAATACAGAATATTTGACTGGTTAGGAATGTGTTTAACAGGAAGGCTAGAAGTAGATCCTTCGCATGGTGCATACCAATGCATAGAGAGTATGGTTAAACTCTACATAGCACAAAGTCATGTAGGTGGATGGGCATGGTGGTTACGAGGTCATGACATGCTTGCACAAGAGCCATCTCATTGTCAAGACTGTATTGATTCGTATGAAAATTGGATGAAGGAGCAATTAACATGAGCGCAATTAGTTTATTTGAACGTATGAGGGAAACCCCACCGACATTTGTTTATTTCAATGAATTGAAAGATGTTGATTATCCAAAATTATTTACCTCACTGAAATCTGCCAAACGAGGTCAAGATGAAATTGACATATTTGCAAAGATATGCATGAAATTAAAACAAGAGGCAATGGTAAACCCTGAGATAGCAGAAATGTTTCCACTCATATCACTTGTGGTAGAAAAGGGTGAAAGGACATGGTTCTTTGAACTGATTGGAAAGATGGGTGAAATGAGTCCTATGGAATTAGTAGAACCACTTACAAGAATGTTTGATCCAAACATGTTTGTTGTCCTCGCAGAATCATGGTATATTGTGGAGAAAAACTTCGACAAGGAAAATTATGACCATGGCGATCTTTCTAAAAATCCAAACGCAAAAGAATGTCTTATAGTAGATGGTAGAACACGTAATGGAGATAAATCACATGTGATACTTGAAGTCATACGTGACGATAATGATATAAAATTCAAAGAAGTTTTCACCGATAGAGTCAAAGAGGGAAAATTTAATGCAAGATACGATATGGATCCCGAAAAATGATGTCCTTTATTTTTTCCGTGGTAGTGATTAGTTTTGGGTAAACCTTCAGTGAAAGTCGGCGATAAGGATCCGCAAGATATTCCATTAGAACTTCCTATGAGTATCATGAGAGTTCTTGTTGAGATGTATTACGACTTCCAAAAGACAAGAATAGAAGCGGGAAACCGTGCCTTAATGAATGCCGAAAGAAACAGCATTTCTGAGGAAGACCTTGAGAAGTATGGTGTCAAAGACATCTTTGACGCTGCAAAGAAATTTGAAAATGACATTAAGAAACGTATCGAAGTTGACCTTCCCAACAAAGCAATTTTTAAGAGTTATCTAGAGAGTATCCAAGGAATTGGAACAGTACTCACAGCAGGTTGTATGGCATATGTTGAAGACATTTCAAGATTCAGCAAGATTAGTGCCTTATGGCAATATTCTGGATATGGTCAAAACACATTCTGTCCTGACTGTTCCACAGATAAGACGAAAGCATGGACATATGTTGACGTTGAATATGAGGGAACCGATGGTAAAACAAAGAAAGTAAAACGATTACGTCCATCACCAACATGTAACAAATGTGGTCATGACACAGAAAACGCAAGACAACAAAACGCTGCAGGATACCAGAGCAACTGGAATCCAAAGATCAAAGTGTTATTCTGGAAAGCAGCAAAGAGTTTCATGATGCAAGACTCTGCAAAAAGCAGATATAGAAAATTGTATGACCAATACAAACGTGAATACAGAACAAAATTCCCATCAAAAATCAAGGATAAAAACGGTAAAACCAAATACAACGATGGTCATATTCACAACATGGCTCTGAGAAAGGTCTCAAAGGTATTCATGTCACATGTATGGATAGTCTGGAGACAGATCGATGGTCACACAATATCTAAACCATATGGTGCGACTGGAGCCAATCACACCTACTTGGAGCCATTTGTTGATAAACCAAACAAAGAATTTGATAAAATTTTGAAGGAGATTCAAAAGAGTCTAAAGGGGGTGTAATGATGGAACGAATAAATAACAAGAACAAAGACAGTAATCATATAACCAGATCAAACCGAAAATATAATATGGCTTTGATAGACACGTATGATATTCACAAAGAATATGGAATATTAGATGAAGAGGAGAAATACCTAAGAGATAAAAAAGATAAGGTGGTTCCACTAAAAGATGTGGACAACATGATTAAACTCTTATGTCGCTTCCATATCTGTGGTATTGCATCAGACACTGAACACTTTGAAGATATAGTTAGAGGTAAAGTATCACCAACTGAATACATGGTAGAACTAAACGATTTCGGAGGATATGGTTCTGGTTCTGGATATATAGACTTTGGTGATGCAATGCACTTTGATTTGGCTTGTAAGTTAATTAAAAGATTGCAAGACCAAGTTGAATACAAAG
>MDTE01067634.1_pt1 | contig 12948 bp, 4 predicted proteins | sample 811231 | NCBI WGS metagenome assembly MDTE01 (sample SAMN05326651, study PRJNA326480) | marine metagenome | isolation source: seawater | place: Indian Ocean: Red Sea | collected 2010
CGGCGCCCAGTCCGATGAAGGCTCCGTTCCATCATCAAAATCCCATCGCACGTCTACGATCTCACCATCGGGGTCAAAAGACGCCGACGCGTCGAATTGAGTCGCGAGTTCAAGTATCTGCTGATCGTCTCCCGCGATGGCGTAGGGTTTTCGATTGGGCCCCTCATCCCAGAGGAGCATTATCTCGTCATCCGTCAATCCCCGATGGAAAATCGCAATATCATCCAGAGCTCCGTCGAAGTGATCGCGAGGGTCGTGGGTGCCGACCTCACCTGTGCGCCCAATAACCGGTAAGCCGGACGTTGGCGCATCGATGGCGAAGACCAGATTGGGCGCACTCTGTCCTACGAGCACACCATCTACAAAGATACGGATCTCCCGTCCCCCGGTCGCTGTTACGCCCAGATGGTGCCAATAGCCATCATTGAACGCTCCGGCTGCCTCCACATGGAATGCATCGAGAGCGGAAACAACGATGGTATCCTCATCGGCGCGCATTCGAATCCATAATCCCGGCTCTCCGGGCTTCGCTTCAAAGAACATCGTGCGGTCACCTGTAGGTAACGCCAATGCCTCGGATTTCGTCTCTGGACCCGTTCGATACCAGAGGGAAACGCTGAAATCGGAGAGGCTGTCCTCAATAACCCGTTCGGAGAGCAGAATAAAATCGCCGAGCCCGTTGAACTGGTAGGCATGATCCGGGCGACCAAAGCGATCGCGAGCCAGCTCCACCCCCATCACAGTACCATGTCGATCCCACCCGCTATGGTCCAACGCATCGCCCATGAACGGATAGAAGGCGACCAGGTCATCGATGGTATGAGCTACGGGGTCAAAGACCACCGGCGGCGACTCCTCTTCAACAAGGGGGTCGATCGGCACACCGGCCGAGTCCGCACAGGACATACCACAGACAACCCAAACCAACGCCATCATGGACGCATACGCTATTGTCTGAAACCTACTCATGTATCCACTGCTCTCGTGTTCATCCGTCAGTATAGCAGATGAAGTAGAATTTCTGCCCACCCGAAGCAAAGACCCCGTTTCGGCTAATCACAAGTATCTGTGCCTACGAAGAGTTCAGAATCATCCGCAAGCCCGTGGTAATTGCTTGCTCCGATATCATCACAACCCAGCACCTTCTTATCATTAAGGGACCAGGAGATGACCTCGTCGGTCGATATCGGGGATATCTGTCCGGTTCCCACATCGAAGAATTCGAAGGTAACCGGGTCACCTTCCAAGGCATCGGAATTTACCGCAACTACGACCGTATAATCACCCACGGGGAAGCCAACACCAGACATCTGTCCGTTGATAAATACAGCGATTGCGTCCCCAGCTTCGATATCGTCTCCATTCCATTCCCATTGGTGGAAGAAATAGAAGGATTGGTTCTTATTATGGGCCCAGACGGTCTGCCCCCAGCCCGCGGGAAGGTTATAGGCGCAGGACCCATCGTCGATATGGGCCGCGGGGTTCGTATTCGTCGCGGCCGGATCGGTGCAGCCATATTGGTAGGTCGTCGCGCCATCACAAGCAGCGCAACTGTACTGAAAATCGGTGACAGCGGATGCCCCTTTAATCTCATAACCCCGATTGGGTTTAAGAGCCGTAAGACTGCCAATGAACTGGGTGCCATTCCAGAAGGCGGCGATTCCCTCCCCTACAACAGTCTCAAAAAAGCCCGCCGGCTGGCTCGATAATGCCTCGGCAAGATCGGTGCTATCCGATGCAAAAGAGAGCGAATTTACACCTGCGTGCAGCTGGTATTTCACATCCGGATCGGTCGCCGTTCCCGGTAACTCAATCGTCACAGAGCTCTGGCCGGTCGGAAGGTCCATATTGACCCAATAGCCAGCCGTTCGTTCCAGGGTATGGATGTTTCCCTGGTATTCACCGTTGGGGAAACGGTAGTGAATGGTCCCTTCCCCCATGATGAAACGAATCTCGTCGGCCCATTCACCAAAGACCGAGGCAATGGTGGCCTGCTCTGGTAGATAGCGGAACGAGACCAGGTTATTGCCCTCGTTCAGATGCAGGCAGTTGTCGGCATTCGAGGGCTCATACACACACTCCCCAGTCACCTCGTCGCAAGAGTCCAGGGTGCAACCGTTGCCATCGTCGCAACTTCCCTGGGGACCAGCGCAGCCCTCACTGGTTGCCTCGCAACCCATCGCTACGCGAACTTTGTCTACATAGCAGACACTGTTACCGCCACGAACGTAGCGGAATGGTACCGGCACAAAAACAAGCTGACAGACCTCTTCCCAGCCACCGCCTGGCTTCGGCACAGACTCCGTTGGAAACGAGGTTATATGGGTCCAATTCACCCCATCTGCAGATACGTCCATATTGGCGACATCCGTACATCCAGCGTTCCAGCCGGTTTTAATACAGAACTCTACATCCGCGTTGTCGTAGACCTCGCCGTCCTCGAGGAAGCCCTGCCCCATATCGATGATATGAGCACTCAAATAGGTTCCCGTCGGGTCCGACTGGTAACAACAGCATACCCCGTTATCGATATCGTTCACCTGATTGCAATCAAACTCAATACCGTTGACCGGCAGAGCCGTTCCCCCGCAGGTCCCCTCGGAACAGATGTCGTCGGTCGTGCAGGGATCGCCATCGTCACACGCTTCTGTCGTATTTGTGAACAGACACCCTTCTTCTGCATCACAGGTGTCCGAGGTGCAGGGGTTCTCATCGTCACAAACGATCGAGCCGCCGCCTACACAGTTATGATCCGCATCACAGATGGAAACTGAGGAGCACGCGTCGCCCCCTTCACATTGGGCCCCTTCTGGCATCCATTGCACAACGCAGCCCTCACCACTGACGCAGGAGGCTCCACTCGCACAATAGGGCACGGCACATTCCACCTGGCCACCACCGATACAGGTGCCCAGATAGCAATGGTCATCGGTGGTGCAGTTGTCACCATCATCACATTGCCCTTCGGTCAGGGGATCGTGTTTGATCTCGCCCTTCTCACAATAGTCCTGCGTACAGGGGTTGTTATCATTTAGATCGGCCGGATCGCCCGGCTGACACTCTCCGGCGATACAGCTATCCCCCGTAGTACAATCGTTTTCGTTGAATGAGCAGGGCGTTCCATCCGGTTCCACTACGTTTTCGCAGACGGGATTGTCCGACTCATCGCAGTTACAAACATCAACTGTACAGACCTTCTCATCATCACAATCTGTGGCGGTTCCGGTACAGTGGAGCCCTTGCTCGGAGCACCCTTCGTCAAGTTCGGGATCGCATCCAAGGCACTGATCGTTGCTGGTACAGCAATCATTATCACTGCAGGGATCTCCCGGCTTCATCACTTCACAGCTGATGCCCTGCTCTGGATCACAGACACAGATCTGGCATGGATCCTGGGGCATCTCCACATGCGTTCCGCCACTACAGGTGCCCTCAGCCGTGCAAAGCTCTCCCGATGTACAGACATCAAAATCATCACAGCTCACGCCTACATTCGCGATCTGCTCGCAGGCTCCATCGATCGTACAAATGCCGGTGGTGCACGGGTTGTTATCTTCACAATCGTCCGCGCTCGAACAGGTAGAGCCTAGCTCGTTGGATGAACCACAACCGAACGTCAGGCCCAAAAGCGCTACCGCTAACAGCCCCATAGCGAAACGATGGAATTTCCGTAGGTGGATCATGATCTATCTCCCTGCTACCGATTGCAATCCCTGCCACAGTCATACCATACCGGGTCGGACGTTGGAAAACCGCCTCGCCAGAGTTGCGGGCTATTTATAGATGACCAGATAGGAGTCCATCTTGATGTTCGCACCAAAGCCCTGCCCTGAGTTTGAGGGCTCTGGCACATAATCTGCCCCCTGGAAGAGACCTCGGTAACTTACACTGACCGTACTACCGGGTGTCGCCGCGCTGGTCACATCCACTATCCAGGGATCCACCTGTTTTCCAGCACACCAACCACCTCGACCATAGGGCCAGGTGCCGAACTGGTTCGGAATTGTTCCCTGCTCAATCTGTTGGACGCAGCCTTCCGCAGAGCCAGCGAGGGGATGGTCTTTCACAAATTCCGTGGTGCCTACCGTGAAATGATGGGTGTGGTTACAGAACTCGGCACAGTTTTCGACCTCGGATCCCCAGCCATGCCCGGAGATCACCGCATATAATACGACCTTGGTCGCGTCCTCGGGGATCGCGACCTCGATGGGCTCATATTTTTCATTATAGGACTCATTGAAGCTTCCTCCCCCGAATAGAGGAACGAGATCCTGCGGCGTCCCCTTGTCGTCACCACTATTACTGAGATGCAAGATCAGATCGTTCCAATAGCTATAGGAACTGTTGAATCGAAGGGTTCGGGTGCCACCATCTTTGAGCATGGCTAATAAGGGACTCGCATCCGAGACCCAACGCCCCCCGCGAGCATAGGCCGTAATCCATCGCCCAAATTCAGTTCCACAGGAACAGGCACAGTCGTCAAAGCCGGTCCCCTCCTCGTTGCAGGTCTGAACGGCTTCGGCGACGGTTCCAATGGCCGTATTGCACGAACAGGGCATGGTCTCCGCATCAACCGCTGGTGCGCCCCCTTCACACGTCCAGACCGTCTCTGGATCCTCTTCGCAATCCGAATCATCGGTACAGGCGAACCCTGTACTTGCACCATTCACATGGCAGGTCGCCTCCACCGCAGGGACATGCGGTTGGCAAGGCTGCTCAACATAGGCGTTGGTGTCCACCGGCTCGTCACATAGATAGGCATACACCAGGTAATCCCATTCGCCACAGTCTTCATACATGGGATCGCCACAACCAAGGGAGAGCTCAAGATGAAGGGTGTCGTAGGTTGCCAACTCGGCCGCGTCCGGTAGGACAAAATCCGCATAGCCGCTTGCGACGCGCTCCCCCGCAAAAGATGGGATCGCGGTCGACCCCAGAGCGTCGAGAAAGGCCTGCTTTTCCACCTGGTGGTTATAATAACGAGACTCGAAGGTCAGTCCTCGTAACACCGCCGTAAAATTCTGGAGGACATCGCCCAGAGTGCCCACTTCGGCAAATTGCTGCCAACGGTCAATACCAAAGGCCCACGGGCCCCGGTCTTGCAAAAGGCTGCCCAGCGTCCCAATGGTCCACGCCTGATCGGTCACATAATGCAGACGTTGCCGCCACTGTTCTGCCGCGGAGTGCTCCAGTGTGGACAGATACGCCTCCACATTTGTCTGCATGGCCGTCACATCCGTAACCGCGTCGTTTCCATCCCGATAGGATAGGAAGAAATAATGGGTGTTCTCTGGGCTCGAATTCAGAAACGCACCAATATCCGAGTTCCACAGCTCGTTGGGATATTCATAATCGGGGTGATACATAACGAAGAGATAGGTATCGCAACCGGTCCATCTCTCTTTAAGGTTCCACGACCCCGCCAGTGTATTCACGGTAAAATCATCTACGATGTCACCATAGTTCGAGCCGTAGGGCCCCTCGGAAAATGCCACTTCCGAAAACCCGAGGGACTCACAGGAGGGCAGAGTGCAGGCGTTGGCAGGATCATTCGCGGCCATGGGCTCACAGCTCACACCTGCATCTGGGCTACAACTACACGTCTGACAGGGTTCGTCTGGGATATCCACGGCCGTACCACCACCACAGCTCCCTTCAGCCGAACAGACCTCGCCTGCCGTACAGGCGTCCCCGTCGTCACAAGTGGCGCCCTCGTCGGGAAGTTCCTGGCAGGACCCTTCGGCCGAACAGACCCCCGCCATGCAAGGCTTTTCCGTCGCACACTCCTCGTCAGTAGAGCAGCCTGGTCCGACATCTGGGACCACTTCATCTGGCGTCGACGAACCACACGCCAACAGAAACACCAGAAATATTGCCAATACAAAGCTGCGATGCGAACCCGATACCATCTGCCCATCTCCCACATTCCGAGAAAAAGAATGGCCATTGTCGTACCACAGAAAAACCGTCCTTGGGAAACCCAACGGAACGAAAAAGTATGATTTTTCTGCCTACTCCCCCTATCATGAGTGATGTGTTGTAAGGGGTCGTTGGTATCCATCCCCTGGGGAGTGATTCTGAGCCGCAGTATTTCCCATAGTCTGGGACTGCTCCTAATCCTTGGAATGTGGTCTTGTTTTTCGGACGGTACGGTCCCAAAGCCCACCTCCGACTCGGACACCTACATACCAGCGGTGGAATGTACGGGGCCGGGCTGTATTGGTGATCTCTGCGTAACCGACACCGACTGCTCCATCGGCCCCTGTGTCTGGCATCAGGGAGACCAGGTCTGCACCGAGCCCTGCGCGGAAAGCTGTCCCAATGGTTGGTCCTGCCGGACCCGCCCCGGTTCACAAGATACAACTACCTATTGCATCTCGGATGCTCCGGTCCTATGTCTAATGTGCTTGTCGGATACAGACTGCACCGCAAAGGCCGGGGAACCGACCGCCTGTCTAGACTATTTCGGCGGGGGGACCTATTGCGGTTCGGAGTGTGGTCCCGGGAAAGATTGTCCCGACGGATACGAATGTGTCGACGGCTGGGTCTGGGGTAAGCCCTCTCAATGTATTCCCCCGGATCACACCTGCGAATGCACCGAGACTGCCATCCGGCTCCACCTCTCGGTGACCTGTAGCAACAGCAATGACTTCGGCTCTTGTACCGGGTCGCGGTTCTGTACCGAGGCTGGCCTCTCCGATTGCGACGCCCGGGAGGCATTCGAAGAGATCTGTGATGGGAAAGATAACGACTGCGATGGCATGACGGACAATGACATCTGCGCTGACGACAACCCCTGTACCGAAGACGCCTGCACCCCGGCCACAGGCTGCTCCCACATTCCCGTATCGGGGATCTTCTGCGATGACGACGACCCCTGCACCGAAACGGATACATGTACGGACGGTGTCTGCCTGGGTGTAGAGGTGGACTGTAACGATGCCAACCCCTGTACCGATGATTCCTGTGTACCGGGTACCGGCTGCGTGAATGCACCGAATACGCTCAGTTGTAGTGATGGCGATCCATGCACCATTGGTGATCGATGTTCCAACGCAGAATGTGTATCCGGTGAGACCATTATCTGTGACGACGGTAATCCATGCACCGACGATATCTGCGATGTGGATGCCGGTTGCCGCTACGAGCATAATTCCGCTCCCTGTAACGACAGCAACTACTGCACCGAAGACGACACCTGCCAGAACGGTTTCTGCGTGGGCCAGACGGCCACGCCCTGCGATGACGGCAACTCCTGTACGACGGATGGCTGCCTACCTCTTACGGGGTGCGTAAACGTTGCCAACGAGGCCCCTTGTAACGACGGCGATCTATGCAGCCTTAATGACGTCTGTACGGATGGAGTCTGTGCCGCAGGAGCCTCCACCCTGCTCTGCAATGACAGTAATTACTGTACCGACGACAGCTGCGATCCACTCCTCGGCTGCGTTTTCACCCCCAACACTCTGCCCTGCAACGATCAAAACGATTGTACCGCCAACGACGCCTGCAGCGCGGGTGTATGTGTGGGTAGTGGAGCTATGGATTGTGATGATGGAAATCCATGCACCAAGGATCTTTGCGATGACGGCTGCCAATACCTGCCCATCGATGGCATGTGTACCGATAATAATATGTGCTCGTTAAACGACAGCTGTTCTGACGGCATCTGTTCCTCGGGCGATATGTTGATCTGTAATGACGGCAACCCCTGTACCGATGACAGCTGCCACCCCGAGACCGGCTGTGTGTTCGAAAACAACACCGACTATTGTGATGATAGCAGTCCATGCACATTAATCGACCAATGTGTAGACGGCGTCTGCATTGGAGAAGGTGATCTGGATTGTGACGACGGAAATGGCTGCACCGCCGACTCCTGTCATCCCATCTCCGCCTGTGTGCACACGAATGTAAATATCGTCTGCGACGACGGAAACGCCTGCACGACCGGGGATATCTGCCAGTCCGGCAGCTGTATCGGCCCCGACATCGCCGATTGTAGCGATGCGGATCTCTGCACGGACGATCTCTGTGATCCCGGCCTCGGCTGCTATTATGAGCTCAATTCAAACCCCTGTGACGATGGAGACTTCTGTACCACAGAAGACACCTGTACTGACGGGGAATGCGTGGGTTCGGGCGTTCTCTGCAAAGACGAAGATGTCTGTACCTTCGATGAGTGCATCCCCGCGACTGGCTGTTACTTCCCCACCGTTCCCGGCTGCTGCGGCAACCTCATCGTGGAGGAAGGAGAAGCCTGTGACGATGGGAACCAGGCTGGCGGCGATGGTTGCGCCAGCGATTGTAGTAGCGACGAGAGCTGTGGAAACGGCCTTATTGACCTCGACGAAGTCTGCGACGGCGAAGCTCTGGCCGAACCCTGCCCCCTGGAGAACTGTGTATGCTCCTCGGATTGCACATTGAAATTCGAAACCGTGGAAGGTGTCGAGGGCTGGGAAAGCGGTGTCTTTGATGGGACCAATACGAACCCTCCGAACCCTCTACACCCCGCATGTAGCGACGAAAACAATATATGCATCGATCCCTCCACCAAAGCCCTGACCGGGGTATGGATCGCCAACTCGGCCTCCCACACCGTGGCCCGCTTCAACGCAGACACCGGTACGGCCGATCTGGTCATCTCCTCCTATGGTCAACACCCCTCGCGAACGGCGGTAGTGGTTAGGGACGGCTCCGTCTGGGTCGGGAATCGTGGTCTAAACTGCCAATGGAACGCCGCGTGTTCCAATGTTGTCCACTTCCGTAAGAATGGCGAGTTCATCTGCCGAGCAGATGTCCTGGGCCTTGTGCGAGCGCTGGCTATCGACGCCGACGGCAATGTCTGGGCGAGCAGTTGGAGTCAAAAGCTTATGTATAAAATCTCGGGCACGGAGGTCGACACAACCCAGGACCCGGCGCGCTGCGTTATGGAGGCGACCGTCCCTGTTGCCGGTAAACCCTATGGGGCGATTGGTGACTCCAAAGGCAATGTCTGGATTATCAACAACTCGAACTGGCAAAATAGCCAGAATGTTGGTGTGCAAAGCCTGCAACAGATCGACATCGCGACCAATAGTGTTGTAGCCACCTATGTCCCACCGGCCAGCGTCCATACCTGCTATAATAATTATGGTCTGAGTATGGATGTCGAAGGTCGCGTACTCATTGGTTCGTATCGATGCAAAGGCCTCTTCCGATACACCCCAGAGACCGACACCTGGGAATGGTACTCCATCCCGGAAGGAACGCCCCGTGGGCTAACAACGGATAATGACGGCTACATCTACACCGCGTTGAGCCATTCAAACCCCGGCGGTGGGGCCATTCGTAAAATCGCGCGGGTTCATCCTAGTTTTGCAGGCCATAGCATCCTGGACCTCGGTAATGCGATCAGACGGATCGTCGGCATCTCATTCGATAAAAACGGTTGGCTCTGGACAGCAGGTCGAGACTCGGGAACAGCCGCTCGTGTCAACACAGCAAACTGGGATACTGGTCCCGAGATTGATATCAAAACCACCTTTGGGAGCGATCCCTACACCTATAGTGACTTTACGGGGATCCAATTCCTTCGTTTTGTAAACCCCGAAGGAAGCTGGACACGGATCTTCGATAGCACTCTGGATGCGCCAGTCTGGGAGACCGCAGAGTGGACCGGGTTGGAAGAACCGGGAATTACCGACATTCAGATTCGCGTACGAACGGCAAGCAACCTACCAGGCCTTAGCAGCGTGGAATGGTCGGAATATGCCAGCACATTGCCCGTCGATCTGGGAACTCTTCTAACCGACCATAAGCGCTATCTTGAGGTCGAATTGCTGCTCAGTTCGAATGATCCAAAGAAAACCCCCGTCCTGGAAACCATCAGTGTTCAATGGTCGGAAGGTTCGCCCTGAACGCCTAGCGAGGAGCACCACCCGCGTCGGTTTGGGATGTGCCCGCTGGATCCCATAGGGACTCGGTTCTCGCGTTGTAGGGATCCGGCATACCGCCCCGAAGACGAAACTTCTCATTCTTCATGGTGCCGATGAGACGGGGAGTTCCAACGGTCTGGCGTAAGACCTGGCCTGGGGGATCCATGCCGTAGTTCACGCCATCGCCAAACATATGCCCAATAAGCTTCAGGGTGCAGTCCTCGTCGATCGCTCCATCACAGTCCTCGTCCACGCCGTCGCAGACCGGAGTCTCTCGTTCTATGATTTCGCCGACGCAATAATCCCCCTCGCAGGAGTCGTTGCGCGTGCAGGGGTCGAGATCATCACATAAGGTCCCCATAGGCTGACCGATACAGGCAGGATCCGGTCCCGTAGAGTCGCCCCCCATACCGTCACCAAAGCCATCACTCCCCCATCCATCCAGGCTTCCGCCACCACCAACGGCGTCACCACCGCAGGCGACAAAGAGGGTCAACCCGACAAATGCCAGGCTCCAGGAAAGGCGCCGTGCGCGATTGGAATCCGTACGCATCATGGTTCCATCTCAAACCCGCTAATCGTCATACGGGCCTCAGACGCCTGGACAGCCACGTCGGACCGTACCTGCAGACCGATTCGAGTCGCCGTAGCGCGATAGCTATCGTGCGCGGGGATCTCCGTAGCTAGAACCTGCACGAACGAATTTCCGGTTCCCTCTGCGGAATATTCATCCGAGATATAGGTGGTGCCATCGGAGTATTCGATATGGAATCGAACATAGGACTTGGGCGAAAGGGTGGACTTGGCTTCCAGCTCCAATCGCGTCGGCAGGAAATACCGTGACGCGGTCAAAGGACTCATCCACTTGATTCCACTCCAGGCCGTACCCGTAACCGCACCCGTCGTCACCGACCGGCCAATAAACGGTAGCGCTTCTTCCAGCCCCGTACCTCCAGTTTCATGACCTGAAATTGCCAACCGACCCGTTACGGATTGCCCTGGATCACTCCCCTTAACCTCGAGTACCACCTTGCTCACCACCCCGCGTAACGAGGCATGCATGGGCAGGGACGCGCTATATACGCTCTCGAAATCACTACCGACTTCCAGATCAATTGGCTCAGAGACATAGAAATCGGCCCCTGGGGTATCGTAGTGAACCTGGAAGCGGAACGACGACTCCAGGAAACTGAAGTTGGACGAACCTTCAATGGTTATTTTCGACAGGGTAATGTGGTTACCACCGACCATCGGTGATATCTGCCCGACCTCCTGCCAGCTGGTTCCAGTCAGAGTATTGACCACCGACCGCGCCAGGAAGGGCTTGGAAATGACGGTCGCACCTGCAAAGTCACATACCCAGGCCGTGCCATTCCAGGAGACGATCTCATCCGTAGAGCAACTCAGTGCAGCCAGCGTGTCGGACGCCGCCGCGGAGCAGACCCAGGCGGTTCCATTCCAGGCCGCCATCTCATCCACCGCGCAGCTGAGATCCGCGAGGGTGTCATCATCACCGTCAGCGAGCGATGCCGGTACATTGATGAGATCATTATAGTCACCACTGGTCGCGACAGCCGCCAAATCAGCAGCCAACGCATAGCCATTATTGTTGGCGAAGGCGTCCACCTCGGCTTCCGTCAACTGGGTCCCAGAGCCCGACGCACAGATCCACGCCCCCCCCTGGAACTTGATGATTTCGCCGTCAGCACAAGAGACCGCTGCCAAGGTGTCCGTGTCGTCGTCTCCATCCGCAATATCTGCGGGTATATTCTGAAGATCACCCCAGTCTCCCGTCTTCGCGATGGCTGCGAGATCGGTGTCGAGGGCGTAGCCGTTATTATTGGCGAAGGCGTCCACCTCAGCCTCTGTAAGCTGCGTGTCGGTATCTGCATCGACCTGGCAGGCCCAGGCCGTGCCGTTCCATTTGGCGACCTCATCGGTTGCACAGCTTAGGTCTCCAAGAGTATCGGTGTCGTCATCACCATCGGCGATATCGGCTGGAACATTCTGCAGATCGGTCCAATCCCCGCTCTTGGCGATGGCAGCAAGATCCGCGTCCAACGCATAGCCATTATTGCCGACATAGGTGTCCACCTCGGCTTCCGTCAGCACGGTGTCCAGATCGTCCTGGCATGCCCAGGACACGCCGTTAAATTTAGCCACCTGGTTCACACCACAGCTGAGATCAGACAGCGTGTCGGTGTTGGTGTCCGCGTCCAACTGACAGGCCCAGGCCGTGCCGTTCCATTTGGGGATCTCGTCGGTTGCACAGCTGAGAGCTCCAAGGGTGTCCGTATCGTCATCTCCGTCAGCGATATCGGCTGGCACATTCTGTAGATCTGCCCAGTCGCCACTCTTCGCTATGGCAGAAAGGTCCGCGTCCAATGCATAGCCATTATTATTGGCGAAGGCGTCCACCTCGGCTTCCGTCAGTTGGGTATCGGTGTCAGTGTCCACATCGTTCTGGCAGGTCCACGCCGCACCATTCCATTTCGCCACCTGGTCCGTCGCACAGCTCAACGCAGCCAGAGTATCTGTGTCGTCATCCCCATCGGCGATATCCGCAGGTACATTCTGTAAGTCGCCCCAATCGCCGCTCTTCGCAATCGCTGCTAAATCCGCATCGAGGGCGTAGCCATTATTATTGGCGAAGGCATCGACCTCTGCTTCCGTCAGTTGGGTATCGGTGTCGGTATCCACATCGTTCTGACAGGTCCACGCCGCGCCATTCCATTTCGCTACCTGATCCGTGGCACAGCTCAGCCCAGCCAGGGTGTCACTGGTGGCAACACAAACCCAATCCGACCCATCGAATTGGATGGTTTGATCAGCCGCACATATGAGAGCCCCCACCGTATCGTCATCACCATCGGCAAGGTCGGCCGGCACATTCAACAGGTCGGTCCAGTCTCCGCTCTTCGCTATGGCTGCGAGATCCGCATCCAGGGCATAGCCATTATTATTGGCGAAGGCGTCCACCTCGGCTTCCGTCAGTTGGGTATCGGTGTCGGTATCGACATCGTTTTGACAG
>MDTE01084389.1_pt1 | contig 12947 bp, 6 predicted proteins | sample 811231 | NCBI WGS metagenome assembly MDTE01 (sample SAMN05326651, study PRJNA326480) | marine metagenome | isolation source: seawater | place: Indian Ocean: Red Sea | collected 2010
TCTGCATTGGGATTTCATGCGCACCCATCCCACACATACAAACTTCCGTGGAGGGCACTCAAAGTATTTTCCTCATCAGGCATAAAAAACGCAAAAAAATGCCTGCCCAGACTATGGTCCCGCCTGCATCCGAAGGACGTTCGATCCTTGGCATCCTGCTCCGTAGTTTGAAGCCACCCCGTGCTCACCTAGATCTCGCATCAACAAACCAGTCATCGGATAAAAAAAGCCTTCCGGGCTGACCCTGCCGCTTATCTGCAGCGAAGCTGTTTTACCGATCAGGTGAAATGCCCCACTCATTCAACCTCTCGACATTCATGGGATCACATCGACGCCCGCCAGAAACCTAGAAGTGCTACAAAACTCAAATTCTCAACCCCTTTTGACAGTGTCTTTCCACGGAAAGCCTCCAAACTCGACTTCTTCTGGTTATCAAAAGACCAAAAGGTATGGCGTTTAACCGAAATTATTTAGGAGTAATCGAATTTATCGGATGATGCATCGATGAATCTATGGATGAAGATTCTAGTGTAAGTTTACATCCATTTTCTGAGTTTTTTAGGCTTGAAACAATAATCTGACATAAGCTGGATGCTAGAAGTTTAGGAGTGTTACGGCGGAATTTGGATATTTTTCTATGTCTTTAAGCCCGTGTATGGCACGGAACATGCAAGCAAAATAGGTAGAATCCTGCGGTCGGTGTGAGCGTTTCACCGAACACCGAAAGCATGCCGACTGTGGATTTGGAAACCATAGAAATACATACCTTCCTTTTGTATTATGAATACGACCTTCGATGTACACCATTGGGCTGGCGCAAGCACTTGCGATAGCTTGCATGCTCCTCACTCTTTCAAAACAGATGGCACTGGGTCAGGGCCAGATCGTTTTTTCTAACCAGACAGAGTCGGCCATTTTTCATGCCGACAAAGGCGTCCTCCTGGGCGCAGGCGATCAGGTCCAACCATGGTTACTGGACCCCAATGGCTCATGGAGACCGGCCAACGAACCGGTCGGCATTTTAGCCGCCGGCATCTTTTTTGGCGGCTCCATCACCATTGATGGCGTATGGGGTGGCGAATCCACGACTATGAAAGTGGTCGCTTGGGAAGCTCCAGCAACGACCCTTGAACAGGCGCAAAGTTCTGGGCTGGCGTGGGGCCAGTCCCCAGAATTTACCCAACTGCTGGGTGGGCCTCGATTTGAGGGTGACGTGCCCCCTGCCGTACCGGCTCAGATGAATGGAATGACGGGATTCGAAATTCAGGCCCAAATCCCGACCATTACCTATCACCAAGTATGGGAGGATACCAACGTGAATGGCATCCGCGAAGACGATGAACCCGCTCTGCAAGGAATACCGATTGCCATATTGCTTTGCAGCGACCATCAGGTGGTGGCGGAGGTTCTGTCCAATGAGTTCGGAGAGTTCAACATTCCTGAAGAAATCACTGAGGACCACTATCTTCAGCTTCTTCCTCCTGATGGCTGGGCCATCAGTCCGTGGGATCATTCCCAGGAAGGTGGGGTCACCAATCAGGCGGACCCACTCACGGGGGCGAGCCCATGCATTTCTGCTACTTGTCCGGATGATGGATCGCTGTGGTGTGCTGATCAAACGATGCATCTTGGTCTTTTTGAAATGAACGATCCTTCGGATCCCGTGCCGGACATCGAAACTCCCGCACTTGGAGTAGCCACCGCCGGCTGGTGGAAACGACATCCAAAAAGCTGGCCCATCAGTGAGTTCACCCTCGGTAACTCCACCTACACCCAGGACGAAGCCCGTGCCCTGATGTCCAACGGAAAGGACAAATCCCTCGCGATGTTTGCAGAAGTTGTGGCCACCACCCTGAACCTTGCCTCCGGAACCTCCGATGCGTGCATTGCCTCCGTTTTAGAAGAAGCGCTGGCATGGATGCAGCCCATTGGAGCTATTCCAGCCGGTGTGGAAGCTTCCAGCCAGACATGGAAGAGCGGTAAGGCACTCTATCTGCAACTCAAGGGATACAACCAGGGGGACTTGTCTGTCACCCGCCGAGCCGAATCGCTGAGTCCCATGGAGATGTCCGTTGGATTTGCCGATCGAAAGAAAGGAGATCACGGCTTTCGAATTCGTATCAGTGGCGAACCAGGCAGAAACCTGGTCATTCAACGAACCTTTGACTTTGTCACTTGGGAAGATGTCGCAACCCTCGACAATCCTTATGGCATCAAGGAAGTCATCGCCGATGCATCCGATCAACATCCCGCAGCTTCCTTTCGTGTGGTCCCCACCCAAGGTCCCGCTCGAAAAGGCCCGAACAAAAAACATGAGAAAGGAGCTTTTCGACAGGTTGGCCAGGGGGAATCCGTCCAGCTGGAGCCCATCGTCTATGAAGGAGATCTAGTGATCGCAGGCCAGGGAAATCAAATTACCGGACAATCGCTCAGTGCTGATCAATACACGGTAGTGGCCGGTAACGTGGATGTCCGAGGCAACGGGAACACGCTGGGCAACCTAACGGTTCTGGGAGACATCACGTTCCGCGGAAATAACAACACGCTCGAGAACGTGGATTATCAAGGTGAGGTCGTCGAGAAGGGAAATGGGAACAATACCTTTTGAAATTCCATCCTTTCAACGCACCCACGCAACCGAACCCAACGCACAGGGTTCGGTTTTTTTATATACTCACTAAAGCACATCAAACGGCATGCGATAGGAGGGAGCCCGATCGAATCGTTTCATTCCCAGGCGAAAAGCCCCCATCGCTCCAGGCTTCAATCGAACGCGAAGCAACTCCTCGGTCAGTGGAATGTCCCTGCCTTGATGGCTCACGCCAGTCAGGACATGTTCACCAAAGGATCCACCCTGAACCCATACCTCCCGGGTCTTGGTGGGATGCAGATTGACCAACTGCACCGTTGCAGAATCCTTGTCTATTTTCTGCACCAGGGCAGCCACATCTTCAGGTAGGCCAGAGCGACGTTTGTCAGGATCAAAATACCGCACCGTGCTGAAAAGCAGCCCCCCGTGATAGATATGATTGGGACAACCCATCATGGTTTGTACCAGGCCTTCGAGTACGACGGGATTACGCTGCTGCCAGTGATGCACGTTGCGTTCTTCCGGAACCGAATCATCCTGGCGAATCATTTCCAGTCGTCGCAAGGTCTCCTGGTAGGTCGCCCGTAAAATGTCCTCAGGATACGTGGGGTAGCCACTTTCCATGAACTCAAACCAATAACCCTCATGGCCAAAATCACCCTTCTGCTTGCGGTATTGGAGTGAAGACCAGGATTGCCCACTTGTCATACGTGCCAGACGCGCCTTGTCTTCTGCGCTGCGTGAGAGATACCAGAGATGGACCAGGTATTCGGCCCGCACCGGCCGGTAATCATACCACCCTTCATCTCCATGCCGATTGGGCACCAGCACTTGATTACCTTGGGATCGCCCGAGTTTTTCCACCATGTCCAGGACACCCCTGGGCAGTTCCAGATAGGACGCATCACCTGTGGCGAGATAGGCATTCATCCCTCCAATGAGCGTGGATTCGAGTTGATTGAACAGGCCATGGGGCCACCGCCAGCCATAGTATCCGCCCCACCATTTCCCATCCATGTGCTCACCAATGTTTCCAGAGAGCCCTACATTGTCCGGAAGGATGCCGTTGTTCTGTTCCATCCGATCCATCCATGCGGTGACATAATCCTTCACCCAGGTTCGATAGGAAGGCTCACCTGTTGCCATGAAGGCGTTGAGCATCAAACTGGTGGCCGTCAGATTCAGAGGAACGTCTCCCCGCATCATCCGGGCATTCATGGTTTCCAGAATCCGTGGAAAACGCTCATCATCGACCCAGGCCAGACTGTCGGTCACGTTGGGAATGTCCGGAAAGGGCAAGGGATAATGAGAAAGCACCTCCCGGTGAGTCACCCAGTCTTCCGCTGAGTTGACAAAACGAGGCCCCTTGCTCCCATTGATGGGGGAGCGGATAAGCTTGAGCTTGGGATCATAATTGGGGGCAAGAGGATCCGTGCCATCATACATCTTGCCAAAACGGATCGATCGATCCTTGAAACTTTCAAGAGAAGGATCCGCCAATCCAAAGAAATAGAAATTCACGTAGCTTTCTCCATGATGCATCCAGTCGTAGTAGGCATCGAACTCGCGATACACCTGGCCATACTCCGTAAACTGGCGAGTCACCGCATTCCATAGTCTCGTCGATAAATCGAGGATCTCTCTGGGGCCGCCGAGGGCATAGTAGAGCGGAAAATTATAGTAGGCTTCGTAACCATCGTCCGAACCGTCCATTCCGGGCCATGCATCCCTCCAGATAAAAGAACCATCCTCTCGAGTGTAGGACTCGACAAATTCCTCAGCCGCTGGGGCCATGGCCTGGAGGCATTGCCGCTGAAGCAAGGACCATTCAGGAGGCACCTGCACCTCTTCCAGCACAAGATGGGGAGCTTTGGTTTCATTGGCCTTTAGGCAATCTACCCATGTCAGGAGCATGCCTATGGCAACCATGAGACGAAAAGAAATCACAAGAGAATGAAAAGGGGCATTCATGAGTCTGAATTTCGAGATTTCGATGTCATCTTGTTCTTAAGGACAAGCATGGAATCAAGGAGACATATCGAATCTACTCATGAAGAACGCTTGGGACAAGCCATTCAGGAAACAGGTAGGATCCCGCGATCAACAGACCTCTTCGAGTGAGAAAAAGGTCTCCGTTGAATGTCTGATCCTCTGAGTCCAATCATAGAGCGTATCATTCAGAGAGCTTGTTGGAAGAATCCATTTTGAAACATGTGAGCATCAGATGTTCTTCCAATAAGATGCCATCCAGCGGTCTTGGAAGCTTGTTCATGGCGCGACTCAAAAAAGTCTACCGATGCTTGGGCATCCAACGATTCAATTTCAATTGCGACCTTTGACTCCTCAGAGCTGCCGGCGTCACCTGCTGCCCCGTGGATGAAAGAAAAAGAAATCATCTATTTGGTACCCAACGGCTCTACATCTGTCTTTTCCTGTAAAACGTTGAGGATGTTTTTTTGAATTCTCCATTGACGGCAGATAAACATTTGCCTACTTTCCCACCTCCTCACATTCCGAGGACCCCCTTGAGTCACTTCATCTGTCGATTCTCGATTACCTTACATGTTTGATTTGATTTACCGTAAGTACGGACTGCGTTTCCGTACCAAGGATGATGTTTTGTCCGGTTTGACGGTCGCCCTGGCCCTGGTGCCTGAGGCGGTTGCTTTCGCGTTTGTTGCCGGGGTCGCACCTTTGGTAGGACTTTATGCCGCATTCATCGTAGGACTGGTCACTGCCTTGATCGGCGGCAGGCCCGGGATGATTTCAGGCGCTACCGGCGCTCTGGCCGTGGTGTGCGTTGCCTTGGTGGCCGAGCATGGTGTCGGCTATCTTTTTCCCACCGTGGTTCTCATGGGGGTGATCCAGATCCTGATTGGATGGCTTCGACTGGGAAAGTTCATTCGGCTGGTTCCTCATCCAGTGATGCTTGGTTTTGTCAACGGGCTTGCCATCGTGATTTTTCTGGCACAGTTACCGCAGTTCACGATCGACCCCACCACACCGGGCTCCAACTGGAAGACTGGAAGTGATCTTTATCTCATGTGTGGACTGGTTCTGTTGACCATGGCCATCATCCACTTTCTACCCAAACTGACCAAGGCCATCCCATCTTCATTGGCAGCCATCCTATCGGTCACCCTGCTGAGCCTGTTTCTGGGCCATTCTCTTGAAATGAACATCCAGACGGTAGGAGACCTGGCTTCCATCGGAGGTGCCTTGCCAACATGGCAGTGGTTCAGTGTGGACATGAATCTGGAAACCCTGAACATCATTTGGAAATACGCGGTGATCATGGCCGCCGTAGGGTTGATCGAATCTTTGATGACCATGTCCCTGATTGATGAATTGACCGAGACCAGAGGCCGCGGCAACCGAGAGTGTATCGGTCAGGGTGTTGCCAATGTCCTCACCGGGTTTTTGGGTGGCATGGGCGGTTGTGCCATGATTGGTCAGAGCATGATCAATATCCGTTCGGGTGGCCGCGGACGTCTCTCGGGAATCTCTGCCGCTCTCTTCCTACTTTGCTTCATTCTTTTTGCTTCCAGCTATATAGAAATGATTCCTCTGGCCGCCCTGACAGGGGTCATGATGATGGTGGTCCTTGGCACCTTTGAATGGGCCTCCTTGCGCCTTTTTGGGAGGGTACCCAAGGAAGACGTCTTTGTTGTGATCCTGGTTTCGCTGGTCACTGTTTGGACTGACTTGGCGATGGCTGTGCTAGTAGGCGTTTTGGTTTCTGCCCTTGTATTCGCATGGAAAAGCGCCAAACAAATTCACGTGACAGAGTCGACTGAGAAAGAAAATACCAAACTCTACCTGCTGGAGGGGCCCTTGTTTTTTGGATCGGTCAAGCCTTTCCAGGAAAAGTTCAATCCTGCCACCGATCCAGAGGATGTCATCATCGATTTCAAACGCTCCCGCGTTTGCGACCATTCGGGGATTGAAGCCATCAACCTCTTGACCGAGCGCTATCTCCAGCACGGGACCAAGTTACACCTGCGCCATCTCAGCAAGGACTGCCTGCGTCTGCTTGATAAGGCAGCCGATCTGGTTGAGGTCAATATCCTTGAAGATCCCAAGTATCATGTTGCGGACAACAAGGTCGCATGAAGTACGGGTGAAAGGAATTGGACCCCATAGCAGAACGCGTAACTCCCGATAAAACCTCATTCGGGAAATCTGAGGACAGTTTATTTCATTTTGGTCATCCAAGCCGACTTCAGCCATCAAGTGCCGTTGACCTCTCCCCTCATGCGCGACACCAGTATGGTTTTCCGCACCTGAGGATGACCCTTCGGTGGCACAAGCCCTCAGCGTAGCTGGAAGAAACCCGTGGCATCTTCCGGGGAAACGGTGACTGCCTGATCGACCACTCCTGCAACGGGCACCCAATTGGGTTGAGACAGCGAGTCCGTACGATGGAGTTGCAAGCCGGTCGTCTCCGTAGGCCAGGAAATCAAAAGGCCATCCTGGGTGCGATCGAAACCAAGGCTCACGGATCCGACTTCACCCCCTAGATCCAGAAACAAACCATCGAGATCAGCCGCTAGGTTGAAGGGGTTGGTCGCCGATTCAGCGAAAGGTTCACCTTGGTCGTGGAGAAAGTTTCCATTCAGATCAACAAAGGCTGTCAGGTGATAATGATTACCCTTGGGCACATGCCGCATCAGGAAAGATCCAGACGCACTCAGGATATCGGTCGAGACATCTCCACCAAACATGGGGATCGAGGCGGCCTCAATCACAGCATCTCCATTGAGCTCTCCATCATATCCATAGGATGCCTGATCTTTAGCGGTTCCATCGTCAAATTTCCACAATCCCAGAAGTCCCTCTTCACTGCCATCAAGCGGCTGATTCCACGCATTGCCAATTTCCTCGTGGGTGAGTGATCGTTCCCATATGGCAATTTCATCCAATTGTCCTTCCATGAACTCGCCCACCCCGTTGAAGGCTCCGAAATAAACGGGCGCATCGAGAAAGGAAATCTCTGAATCAGCAGCATCTCGCTGCTCGACAAGCTGACCGTCAACATAACTTCGGAACCCATTGGGCATCCCCCCTTCCCAGGTCATCAACAGATGATGCCACCTGCCGTCCGTGACGTTGGGACCAGCATTCACACCGGCCCCCGTACCACCATCGTCCGAGAGAATATGCAATCCCTGCCACCCAGCGACAATGTATCCGGAGGATTGCTGGCGGACCGCGGATTGAATGGATGAACCGCGAAACCAGTACTGGATGGTCAGTTCGTATCCGGAAAGATCGATCAGACCTGGAACAATCACATAGTCACCGCTGCCATCCAAGGTCAGCACCTGATTGCCCGGCAGATAGGAAGCGGCCATCAGGTGAAGGTCACCCGGGGGATTGCCTGTGTAAGCAACCTGGCCAGCAAGTTGCACTCCATCGGCTATCACCCCCATGACCGCTTTTCGGCTGAGAGCCTCACCCTTCAGGTTCGAAACCACGACCGAGTAGGACCCCACATCCTGAGCACTGGCATTGGAGATCACCAGTTCAGCGGCATTGGGCCCATCAGGCAATGGGAAACCATCCTTCAACCACTGATAGGTGAAAGGCTTAGTACCGAGTGCGTCCACCATGAAGCGGGCCGTTTCCCCCGGACCCACACGGGTGTCATGGGGTTGTGCGGAAAGGGTTGGAGGTTCGGTCAGGGTGACGACGGTCTGACTGAGGTCATCGGTCAGGTCAAATGGACTTCCAGCAAAAACGCCTGAAGGTTCACCCACATCTTGTGCCTGGTTTCCATTGACATCCAGGAACGCCGTCAACACGTAGTTGCTTCCGGGTGGAATATTCGAAAGCGAAAAAGCCCCTGGCGATTCGATTTGACCGCTGTAAACACCCCCGCCCAAGCCGACAACATCCGCTTCCAGTAGAACGGCATCTCCGTGCAGTGCTGCGTGATTGCCGCCACCCGACAAGTCGTTGCCCAACCCATCATCAAAATTCCAAAAACCGATCAGTCCCTCTTCACTTCCTGAAAGCGGGGTGTTCCAACCCACTGCGATCTCCGCCTCGCTCAGGGCCTTGTTCCAGATGGCGATCTCATCGAGTTGCCCGTTGCAGAATTCAGCCACTCCGTTGAAGGCCCCAAAGTAGACCGGTGCTGCCAAGTCTGGAATCTCCCCTTCGGCGCTGTCCCTTTGGGCCACCAGCCGTCCATCCAGATAGGTGTTGAACCCCTTGGGAGAGTTTCGCTTCCAGGTCATGACCAGATGATGCCAGTTCCCATCGGTCGCCGCAGAACCCCCCGACAAGCCGGAAGTACCTCCATCGATGGAGAGGATATGGGTTCCATTCCACCCTGCGACAATATAACCGGAGGATTGCTGGCGCACTGCCGATTGGATGGAACTTCCCTTGAACCAGTATTGTATGGAGATTTCGTCGCCGGAAAGATTGGTCAGGGGCGTTTCGGCGTAGTCGCCATCCCCATCCAGATTCAATACCTTGTTGCCCGCTTGCGTTTGAGTGGCCGTCACCTGGACTTGCCCTTCCTGAATGCCGTCGTATGCCACCCTTCCTGAAATACTCAACCCACTTTCGATCACCTGAAGCAGAAAACTCGTGCTGGTGGCCTCTCCGGCCGCGTTGGTCACCAAGCAGCTATAGGCTCCGGAATCCGCCTCTTGTACGGATGAAATCCGCAGGTTCAGGGTGTCGGTCCCCGTCAAAGAACCCTCATCACCGAGGGCTTCCCCATTCTTGCGCCACTGAAAAGACATGGGTTGCGACCCCGCCACCGTGATTGAAAACTCCATGTCTTGCCCCGCCATGATTCGGATGTCCTCTGGAACGGACACAATCGCAGGTGGCTCAACAAGGAGGACCTCCAAGTTAGACAGGTCCCCCGCCAGGTTCAAGGGATTGGAATCGTAGGACCCACGAGGCTCTCCCGAGTCGAGTCTCCCGTTCCCATTGACATCTAAAAAAGCGGTCAGCTCATATCCACTCCCATTGGGAAGCCCATCCAGACTGAAATCACCTGACGCAGGCAAGACATCGGTGAAGAGTGCATCCAATCCGGGAATACCTGATTCGATGGTGGTAGCATCACCCAGAAAATGACCAAAGTGCTGATTGGGGGTTCGATCATCTGCCGTGTCATCATCAAAATCCCAATACCCCTCAAGCCCTGCCTCCGTTCCACTCAACTTCTTGAACCAGCCGGCTCTCACCTCCTCTTCTGACAAGGCGCGAGTCCAAACGGCAATTTCATCCAGTTCGCCATTGGTAAATTCCCCCACGCCATTGAACGCACCAAAATAAAGAGCCGCATCATGGCTTGGGATCGGGGCATCTACCGCATCCCGACTGGCAACCAGCAAGCCATCCAAATAACTGCGAAAGCCATCGGGCTCTCCCTGCTTCCAGGTCAGAACCAGATGATGCCATTGACCATCCACCGCAAAGCCGGCATCGATCCCGCCTGTCCCGCCATCGTGTGAGAGAATGTGCATGTTATTCCAGCCGGCAACGATCCAACCACCGCTTTGCTGTCTCACCGCCGATTGGATGGAACTTCCCTTGAACCAATACTGTATGGTCAGCTCTGGACCCGAAAGATCACTCAACGACTCGATCGCCACCGAATCCCCATTTCCGTCCAGCAAGAGCGAACGATTTCCCGATAAAGCCCGGGTCGCCTTGAGATAAATGGAACCCTCCTGCTCTCCTTCGTAGCGGATGGTCCCCGAAAGGGAGCCAGCCCTCATGCCCTGGCAAGTAAGGAAAATGGCTAGGAGCATCAACGTTATCAGCCGGTTTTGCAGAAAGTGGGGTTTTTCAGCTATCTGTGCCATGTGGTGGGTGACAGGCATCCAAAGGTGGGTCCAGCGATTTCTGATCATGACTCAAGGATGAGTTTCTGGTGCTATGTGCGATGGGCCATTATACCAAAAGCCACGAAAGACTTTCGGGGAATGAACCTCAGGAATAAGGTTTTATGAACCACTGAAAAAGAATAATCAAGCTCAAGGAAATAAAAGTCTCGATGGCAGACCTGGCAACCATCCTTCATTGAATTCACCCAAGTACTGCTCAAAAAGCTCCATTGCCAATCCTTCGCCGCACATGTCACCAGAGGAAATTCTCAGGATGCGATCCTCATTCGTTGCCTTGACAGCATCCTTAAGGTCTAACCATGAAATGGCATTTGGCAGCGGTTTTTGGAATGATCCTTTTGGAAGCAAGCCATGGCGCAGAATCGCTGCCTCCGTTGAAGGAGACACCACAGAACATCAAGGAAGTGTGGTCAGGGTATGACCCGGCACTGGAGCCGATCGAGGCAAGGGTTGTCCGTGAATGGGAAGAGGAGGGATGTACTCTCAGATACATTCTTTATTCCATCGGGCATTTTAAGGGAAAGCCTGCCATCATGGCGGGCTTCTATGGGTTTCCCTCCGGACAAAAAGACCTTCCAGCTGTGATGCACATGCATGGGGGGGGCCAACGAGCCTTTCTTCAGATCGTCAAGCGGTATGCGAAACGAGGCTACGCAGCCTTGTCCGTCAACTGGGGAGGTCGCCTCATGGAAGGCGCCCAAGCAGAAGATCCCAACACCGACTGGGGAGCCGTCGACCCAACTCAAAACAATGTCCCAGGGTATTCCAACCTCTTACCCAACGAGAAGAGTATCGATCCCTTTCCCTCGGCACGAAACAACAACTGGTTCTTGCTGACCGTAGGATGCCGGCGTGGCATCACCTTTCTCGAGGAGCAGCCCGAAGTGGATGCAGACAGCATCGGCGTGTTCGGTCATTCAATGGGCGGACGCCTGACAGGTCTGGTGGCAGGGACCGATCGACGCGTCAAAGCCGCCTCCCCCTCGGTGGGAGGGAGCGGTTTTTTGCAGACTGATTTTTGGGGAATCCCCGGCTCTGCACGGCGTGTGAGAGGCGATGTGGATTTGTTTCAGAGAACCATCGCCGGCCAGGTCTATTTGGCGGAGGTTCATTGCCCGATGCTCTTCCTAAGCGCCAGTAACGACTTCAATGCGCCCATGGACTTCGTCGAGAGGGGCATGAAACTCGTCCCTCATCCAAACAAAAGAATCACCCATGCAGTGCATCTCAATCATCGCTTCACACCTGAGGCAGAAGTAGCGCGACCGCTCTGGCTCGACGCCCATCTTCAACGGCGATTGCCGTTTCCCCAATCTCCAGAGGCAGAGCTTGTCCTGACTGGCGATGATGGCATTCCGGTCTATCGAGTGAAACCTGACACATCCCGGCCGATCGAAAAGGTTCATATTTACTACGGCTACGAACGCGATCCGAGAAATCGATTTTGGACAGACGCAAGAGCCACCACCCAAGAAGGTGTGTGGAAAGCTCCGTGCCCCCTTTTGGATCTCGAAGAGCCGCTGTTTGCCTTTGCCAATGTTCATTACAAACTCGCAGAGCACGAACGTCAGTCCGGAGACCCTGACCACTTCATTCTCAGCGTGGCAGATGCCGCCTATCCCGAGGAATTGCAAGCGGCAAAGGTGAAAGCCACCGAAGGAGTGCACCGTGAAATGGATGACTTTTCGCGTGGATTCCACGACTGGTACACCCTCAACATTCGAAATCCTCACCACTGGCTGATTTCGACTCGCAAGTTGGTGGATCCCAGATGGGAAGCACCCCGTGGTGCGGCTTTGTCCCTTGAAATCGAAACCACCCATGCCAACAACATCCTTTCCGTGGAATTGAAAACCGATACTTGGAGGTCCTACACCGGGCGCAAGGCGGAGACGTGGTCGGCCCTGGTTTCGTTGAACAAAACAGGCCGGCAAAAGGTTGAGCTATCGACCCGCGATTTTACGAATGCAAGCGGAGAGTCCATGAGCGATTGGTACGCCATCACCGAGCTCATCTTTCAGGCGGGTGCAAAATCCAAACACTCTCCCACACCCATCCAGCCGTGGGAGGGTGAGGTTCCTCAATTCCATGACCTGCGCTGGGTGGATGGCGAACCCATACGAAGACCCAAGCCTTTCATGCCCTTGGACTCAGAGACTCGCAATCCTGATGAGCCATGAGTCCTTGGCTGCCATGGATCCAATCCCTCAGGCGGTGATGGCAGCCCGGTCGTTCTCCTCGGAGTGGGTCTTTTCGAGAAAATAATCATAGTCGCCCGCATATAGGGTCAATCGACCATGTTTCACATGCAAAATCTTGGTGGCAAGTCGACGAATGAAGTAGACGTCATGCGAGATGAAAAGCAGTGTGCCTTCGTAACGCTCCAACGCAAGGATCAGTGACTCAATGGTGAGAAGGTCGAGGTGAGTCGTCGGCTCATCCATCAGCAGCAGGTTGGGCGGGTTGACCAAAAACTTCAA
>MDTE01168650.1_pt1 | contig 12947 bp, 21 predicted proteins | sample 811231 | NCBI WGS metagenome assembly MDTE01 (sample SAMN05326651, study PRJNA326480) | marine metagenome | isolation source: seawater | place: Indian Ocean: Red Sea | collected 2010
CTTTTCTAATATTGTCGATGGCTTCATTGACAAACTCACTAGAATTTATATGCTTCCCTTTACCCATTGATCTTTGAAATCCTTATACTTTTTTCTTATTCTTTTAAGATTATTAACAATTTGTTTTGTGTTTAAGCCTGTTATCTCTCTTATATAAAGATAAATAGCTTTTTTATTAAAAATTTCAATCTGATCTATATTTTCAAACAAAACATTTATAGCATCTAAAACTTTTCTTTCGTTGTCTTTTAATTTGAGATCATTCCAGGTTGCCATCTCAGCAAATAAGTTTTGCCAAAATTCTTGTTGCTCACGATCTTGCTCATACGTATTTTCAACAATTAAATCTTTTAAGTCTGTTTCTGAATTTAAATCTTCATATTTTAAATCACGTTTAAGTTTTTTAGAATTCTGCTTAACTTTATGAATAAACCAATTTTTTGTTATAACACTAAAATATGAAAAAGCTTTTGATTTTTTATTTGGATCGTATTTGTCTAATATTGTCATCAACCATATTTTGCAATCATCTTTTAAATAATCAATATTTGGAAGATTATTAAATTTGTAAGTGTAGACAATCTTGTCCACCATTTGACAAAATGCAGGTTCAATAAATTGCACGTAAAGCTGCGTTCTGATCACATTGTCGCTAGTAGAGGCGTACTCAATAATTGCATTTTCGTGAACTTTAGTAAAATAATTATTAGTAGTTCTTTTTCTGCGTCTAGTCTTCTTCTTTACTGTCATAAATTATATCTTGATCCTCTGTATCATCTGCATCATATATCTCATTTTGTATATCAATTATATTTTCCATGAGTGTTCTTGAGTGGTTTAAAAGATTTTGTAGATGTACATCTCCATAAAATGTTTCTAGTTCATTAATTTGCTCTAGATGAACTGAAAAATTTTGCACCTCGTCAAATAATTGAGCAATGCTTTCTTCATATTGTTCTTGCTTAGATAAAATATACCTTGCGTAAAAAACAAAACCAATATTAACTAAAACACTAAGATACAGAAAAAATAGTAAAGGTCCTGTAACAAACATAATCAATATGGAATTTATAAGCAGCGACCCTGCTAGCATGTAATTAATCATCTTCACTCCAGTCGGTATTTACCATCTCCTGTTTCTGCTGTTCTAAATCTTGTTTAAAGTCACTAATTGCTTTTTTAACCTCATCACCAACTTTTTTTACATGAGATTTTTGCTCACTTAAAGAAAATGAAGATGGCAATCTTTGTAAAGACTGTACAGCTCCACAACTGTCACAATCAGTCAACATTAAAGAAACTGAGTGATATTTTTTAAACATATCTCCACAATCATTGCATTTGTATATATATTTGGGCATAATTAATTTATCTGTATTTTAGAAGCTTATCTCTTATACTCTTTAACTCTTTAAGCTTATAAGTCTCTTCCCAAAACTTTTCCTCTGTAGAATCATTAAAGCGGTATAAAAAACCATTTATATGGTTAAGAAGGATTTTTACTTCCTCCTTAGATAAATCAACCATTATCAAATTCCTCAGCATTCGAATCAACTTTAAAAAGCGGTGGGTTCATTACAAATAATTGCTTTTTATCACTCACTCTAAAATCAAACCCTTTAAGCACAGGCACAATATCACTTTGTTCCATTAAAGATTTTTGTAGCGCCATCATAATTGCTCCTAACGCCTCATCAGAAAGTTTTAACATTTTTTTGTCTCCTTAATAATATAATCTCTTAAAATATAAACACAATCATCAATAGAATTATTAACTGTGTCTATACATAAATTATTTTGTTTGTTAATTTCGAAAGCTGAATCAACACCACTAAGATTTTTAATCAAGCCTTCACTTTGTTTTTTGTATAAACCTTTTGGGTCACGATTTCTACATTCATCAACTGGCGCATCAATATATATCAGTCTTAAATTTTTATTTAATACGCTCTTAACAATTTCTTGGTGGAAATACGTTGGTGTCATAAACGTTGCTAAAACATGTAGTTTTTGATTTGTGATGTTACAAACTTGTGCCGCTCTTCTAATATTTTCAGCTCTGTCATATTTTGTATATCCTAAATCAACGCTAAGACCAGTGCGAAGGATATCACCATCTAATCTAAGCATGCTTTGAAAAGGTGGGAATTTTTCTAATAATTTATCGGCTATGGTTGTTTTTCCAGAGCCAGAAAGACCATATAACCAAAATGTTAGCATTTTCTTACTCCAAATTTACTTTTGTACCAAAGTCGCTCATGGCCATAATATAATACTAGTTTCCCAATTGAATCTAGTAAAAAGATATTTAAACTAAGATTTAAATTATTAGTCAAAGCGTATGACACAAAAAATGTATAAACAGAGGAAATAAGTCTATAAGTAATTGCCTTAGCAACGTGTCTTTTTTTAGTTACAACAGCCATATTATTAACCAAAACACCTAGCAAGACCAGCGTTGACATCAACGCTAGCAGTCCATCCTAATGCAGCCATAGGCTTAATATCGGCAAGAGTTTGTAAAACATCACCAGGTCTCGCAGGTGCGTTAACAAATTCAACTTTATTAAAGTATTTTTTAATATATTGTTTGATAAAATTAACTGAAACTGCCTTTCCAGTGCCAATGTCATACACTCTTCTATCTTTTAAATTAGTATCCATATTCATAAAAAATATATTTGAATCAACAACATCATCAACATGTACAAAATCACGCTTCTGCTCACCATCACCATCTATTCTCAAAGGTTGTGAGTTTTTTAGCTTCTCCATCCAGGCAGCTATTATTGTTGAATATGGGCCGTCAGATGGTTGATCCTCTGAATACACATTAAAGTATCTCAAACAAACTGTATCTACACCGTAGAGTTTGGAGTATAAATCACATTCCATTTCAGAAATTAATTTTTGCAAACCATATGGACTGTTAGGTGTACCATTATCACCAATAACAGCAGAAGAGCTAGAAAATATTACTCTCTTAACAGATTTTTCTTTTGCAAACTCTAATATTTTTGATGTTGATAACACATTATTTTCCATAGTTGCAGATGGATTTTGAACAGAATACTCAACTCTAGGAAACGCAGCTAAATGAAAAATATAATCATATCGTTCATGCGTTAATGAATCTAAATCATAGAGAATGTTTTTACCAGATTTAATATCAATACCATCAACATCGTGACCTAAAGACAATAGTTTTTTATAAACTTTAGAGCCAATATATCCCATATGACCTGTCACCAAACATCTCATATATTACAGCTCACTTTGCCATCTTTCAATCATTTCATCAATCATTGTCTCAAAAGTATATTCAGGCTTCCACCCTAACACTTTGTTAGCTTTTGATGGATCGCCTTTTAGATATTTTAGTTCCTCTGGTCGCATATATTTTGGATTTTGTACAATATACTTATCATAATCCATACCTAATCGATTAAACACATATTCACACAAGTGCCTAACAGATCTCGTCTCACCCGTAGCAACGATAAACTCGTCCGGAGTATGATGATTAACTATCATGTGCATACCTCTAACATAATCTTTTGAGTGGCCCCAGTCTCTACTAGAGTCTAGATTACCCAACTCTAAATTTTCTTTAAGACCTTTAGATATTTCGACTGCGCCTTTAACAACTTTGTTTGTTACAAAGTTTGAGCCTCTGCGTGGAGACTCGTGGTTAAATAAAATACCATTACAAGCGTGTAGTTTATAGGCATGTCGATAGTGTCGCACCAAATTAAACGCTAGAAGTTTTGCGCAACCATATGGACTGACTGGTTTCATTGGAGTGGTTAATCTTTGAACACCGTCTGAATCAACCGAGTTACCAAACATTTCAGATGAACTAGCTTGATAGAACTTAGCATTAGGAACTATATTTCTGTAAGCCTCTAAGATGTTTAAAACTCCCAGGCCATTCGTTTGAATAGTAAAAGATGGAATGTCAAAGCTAACACGCACATGACTCATTGCGCCTAAATTATAAATCTCATCCGGCTTTACATCATTCATAATTCTTGTTAGAGATGGCATATCAAGTAAATCACCATAAAACAATTGTATTTTATCATTGATGTGTTTCAAGCGACTATCTTGATTTTCTGCAACAGAATTTCTTCTTACAATACCACATACTTCATAATTATTTTCTAGCAAGTATTCTGATAGATAGCTGCCATCCTGACCACTAATTCCTGTTATCAACGCTCTTTTTTTCATTCTGCTTCTCCATTAAAAAAATCTTTAATGCAATATTTCCACCATAGATCATGCATATTTAAATCTTTAGCTTTATTAAAATTATCTTTCATTGCAGCCAATCTTTGACTGTAATCTTCCTCTGACACAACATTTTCAAGAATATTTTCCAATTCTGAAATTGTTTCAAACATTATGATTCCGTCCATATTAAAAAACTCATTAATGTTAGAATTTTTATTGCCCCAATAAATTGGCACCGTACCGCACAAAACAGCATCAGTTACAAGCATGCTACAAATTGATTCTTTTGTAGTCTCAACACATATGTGGTATCTATAATCTTTTATGCCTTCAATTTTGTGTTCAATAAAATTATGATCGCGGCCATAGATATCAACTTCATCTTGAAATTCTGATCTAATAGCAAAACGCATTTTGTGCCCTTCACTAATATACTTATTAGAGAAAATAGCTGATGTCATCTTATTTTTGTCGTAAAATTTCATAACTTTTCTACACTCAGACTGACTATTATTTAAAAGCCTATGTCTAATCCACAATGGACAATATTTAAACTTTGGGCTTATTTCACAATACTCTTTTTGAAAAGTTAGAATTGCATCAAATTTATCATAATTTTGTTTTATCCAAATTGCTACTCCTGCCTCTATGACAGAGGGCTCTGCTAGTAAAGCAACTTTATATTTGGATTCAAATCTATCAGCTTCAAATACCCAACGATCAACAAAGACAGTTAAGTATGGATCGGCGCCTTTTTTAAAATTTAAATGTTTTGCAAATTTATTCTCATCAAAACCCCAAAGGTCTGGAGAAAGGGTGTTTGTCACAATCCCTATAGTAGGCTTCATAATAAGATCTCATCCATTATTAATACAATTATATAATGACAAGCAAAATTATTTAATACTTAGATGTCTTTTTTACAAACAAAAGTAATTTTGTAGCTGTCACATGTTGCTGGCAAATTAGTTTTTTGATCAACAATAGAAGTAACTGTGAAGCCATTTAGCACTGCAAGTTCATTTAAAATATTTGTTGACCATAACTTATGCATGATAGAAAATTTTATATTGCCTGAATATTTCATTTCTAAATTTGAACTCATAGCATCGTAATCACAATATATTGATCCAGTTTCAATAATTTTAATATTTGGTCTTCTTCTAGCCACTGCAACTTGATTAAAACAATCAAAAACAAAAACTCCAGATTTATTTAAAGTATTTGATACAGCAGCAAAAAAATCTTGTAACTTTGTAAAATCTAAAATGTGGTTGACTACATTAAACATACTAACTGCAGCTTCATGTTTACGAATATTTAAATCTTCTAAGAAGCCAATTTTGTAATCTATCTCAAAAGCTTTGTCACTTTTTTGTTTTGCAATGTCAATCATATACTTTGAAGGGTCAACTCCTGTAACTTTATATCCGAGTTTTGCTAAAGCAACGGAGTGGCCACCAGTGCCACAACCAATATCTAACACGTTAGATATATTGTCACTAAAATGAGCCTTAATTCTCTCAGCTTCTAGGACATAATTTTTAGTTTGATGTACTTTATCATAAACTATAGCTATTTCTTTGTTATACAAATCAGTTCTCCCTTTCTAGTAAAATTGCACAAGGCCTTTGTTTAATTAATTTTTGAAACTCTACATAAACTTTTTCGTAGTCTTCACTTTTCATATTAAGAAACATCGGCGTAACCGGCTCGCCCTCGCCCATACTAACCATTTCCCATAATTCATATCTCATGCTATAGCCTCCTTAATTTTATCGCACACGTATATAATTTGTTGTTCTGTTAACTCAGGATATGATGGCATACAAAGCCCATGATCAAACACATATTTAGAGTTATTTAATTTTTTTTCTACATCATAGCAAGGCTGTAGATGTAGGGGATAAAAAAATGTTCTAGTCTCTATCTCTTGATCTTTTAGATATGCACCAACTTCATTTGCTGTTTTATCAAATAATATTGCCACTCTAAAAGGGATGTGATTTGACCCAGCAGATGGTGTAACAATTTTTAATCCATCTACACCATCTAAACACTCTTTATATAAATTTAATATTTTTTGTTTTTTGTTTTTTATTAATTGTAATTTATTAATTTGTACAAGACCAATCGCTGCTTGTATATCTGTTATACGAAAATTATAACCTATCTGTGGGTGAATAAAAGTCCCTCTATTTAGCCGGCCTTGATTTCTCAAATACATTATATTTTCATGTATTTCTTCATCATCAGTACAAACAAAACCACCCTCAGCAGTTGTTATTGTTTTATCAGCAAAAAAAGAAAAACTACCAACATCTCCAAATGTACCACAGTGTTTACCATTCCAAGTAACACCAATCGCTTGTGCTGCATCTTCTATAACTTTTAATTTGTAACAGTCTACAAGGCTCATGATCTCATCCATATTAGCAGACATCCCATATATATGGACAGGCATTATCGCTTTTGTTTTTTTATTAATTAACTTTTCACACTCTCTAATATCAGCGTGTAAGGTCTCACGATCAATATCTGCGAAAACAGGTTTGGCGCCACACATCTCAACTGCATTTGCAGAAGCAATAAATGTAAAATCTGGTACTATCACCTCATCGCCCGGTCCAATACCCATGGCGCGAAGACCAAGATATATAGATAGTGTGCCGTTATTTGCAAACTCGCCATATTTAGAGCCCATTAAGCTACACAGCTTGTTACTAAATTCTTTAGCTTTAGGGCCCTCGGTAATCCAATTATTATCAAAACAATCTTTTATAGCTTCATACTCTTCTTGTCCCAGGAAAGGTTGAAATTGTCTTACTTTCATCTTAACTCCTTATAGTATTCACCAACTATAAATTTTGTCCCTCGTGTGGCAGAAGACTTAGGATAGTTTTTATCATATTTGCTAAGTGGTAAAACACGAAAATCAAAGGATACTCTTGTTAAAGGAGTTTGATTCATTTTGTTACCATGGTGAAGCTTGCCACCAGCAAATTGAAAAAGATTACCATACTTCATCTTAATTGGCGAATAATCACCTTTATTAGGTTCTGACTCCACCCAAACAGAGTTTGTATCATAACACTGTGTCAACGGTAAAATAAAGTTCATTTCTCCTGCAGGGTGATAATAGCCATCCTGTGTATCAACATGAAACTCTGGTGTGGCCATATTACCAACCAAGTGAACTCTCAGTGTAGGGGATGCTTGATATATAAATTTTTCTCCAACAATAGACGTTACAAACTCATTTAAAAATAAATCATAAACAGACATAAAATCATTTTCTTCACGAATATTTTTGTAAAACATTTGATGAAAAATAGTATTTGAATTATCCAACATCGTGAATTGACTACCATGATTATATCTTTCATGTAGTAGCTCTAGAGGACCACAATCAAATAAGTTTGTAATTATTTTTTTAAATTCAAACTTTGATATATCGTATTGATGTAAATTCATTTTAATCTATAAATTTTTTATCTTTCTCTATACCAAGATAGGGACCATTCTTAAATTCGTATAGTGTTGTTTTGTCTTCTAAGACAATAAAAGAGTGGCCGGCGTTATAAGCAACTGCGCAATCACCTGCACTTAGCTCAGTCTCTAAAAATAAAGTATCATCAATGTCATAAAAACTAGCTCTAACTTTACCACTTAGAAAAACCCAAGCCTCCTGTGTTTTATCAATTTGTCTAGTAAGCTTTAAATGTCGATGTGGCCTAAAGGTTGTATCTTTAGATAATTTTTTTGTCGCTACTTGAAGATACTGATCTTCAGGACTTAGATCTGTTCTATCATAAGTTATATCTTCAGACTTGTTGAGTGTGAAAAGCAGAATATCTGGATCTACTTTTGAGTAAAATCTTTTCATTATTAATCCTCAAATTTATATTTAAAAAAGTCAACATCGGATTTAAATTTATTACCAACAATTTCTTTTAATTCATCATCGTAAAAGTAATGATAAGAAGGCATAAATTCTTCGTTAAACTCTGATGGCGTTCTATCGCAACATAGCTGTCCTCCAGAAGTTAGTGTATTCTTATTAGTGTTCTCAAAGTTTCTTTCTTTTATATCTAATAAATTACAAATATGAGTCATATCAGTTTTAAAATTTTCTAATCTAACCAATCTATTAAATACTATACCATTTAAATCGCTAGTCTGACTTCTAATGTGTTGTTCTAAAAATTGATCTGGTGTTCGATCAATAAACATAACTAATTCACGAAATGTAAAATTTTCACTATTCATGTTTCTAATTCTGGTATCTATTGGCCAGGTTTTGTTTTTCCAGCCAACCTGAATCTTTTTGTTTTTGTAATAGGAGGCTAGCCTAGCCCATGGGTTTCTACCTACTATGAACTTAAAATAATCTTTATATTCATTGTCTATTTGTTGTCGGCTAGCGTAATATTCTGGTGTGCCACCATAATTCGCGTTTGATGCTAAAAACTTGTGTGGATTTAAATTTTGATAATCTAGCCCTATAGTGTTTAAATACCACCTTTTAACAGCTGTACAGCCGGCTTTTGCATTCCAAAAAGCAATAAATTTTTTTTCTCTATTAACTAAAGGATAAAACATTACCACCCCACTAAAGCCACTGGTGCTTTTTCTATTTTATTAGCAAGTAGTGAAACAGACCTGTGGACCCCATCTATTATAAGTTGGTGTATATTACAAATTATATATTTATTTTCATGTGGAGGCTCTAAATAATACATTTGCGAATCTAAAACGACATCAAACTTATCAAACATATGCTGTATATCTAAGTGCTCTTGATTAACTGCTTTTCTGGCCCATGTAATATGCTTAAGCATATTTAAGTATTCCTCATAAACACTTTTGTTGCCAATTGCATATTGATAATGGGGTGTTTGTAATAAAGGGGTGGGCTTCATAGAAATAATTTTTAATTGCTCTCTATCCACTTTTGTAACAACATTACACTTCAACATTTTCAAATCTGCTGCAACTAATTTATGGGGCCTTTTGTTATATCCATTGGGCCACCAACACTCATTGTTTCTTGGTCCTTTAAAGATTCCTTTCATTTTTTTCTCCCTAAAACTCTTTTTTTATTAAGATTGAGATAGTTCATAGTTTTTTGCAAGGGATGTGTGTCATCCAGCACTAATGCATTTATGTTTTTATCATCAATAAAGATATCATATTCTGGCTTGCCTGTTATAAATTTATGATATTTTACACCCCATTTTAACAGTTGATTTTTAGTGAAATCGTACCAATCTATTCCAGTTGCACTTCCACGAGCAGTCCAATAAACAATCTCATGTCCTTCATCATATAATTTATTTATCTTCATTATCCTGTCTTTTAACGGTTTGGAATTTTCATAATCTAAATCCATTCTACGAGTGCAAATAGTACCATCAACATCAACAAATATTTTCATTTTTTAACCTCGCAATAAGGCTCAGCCCCCGAAAGAACAGCCAAAGCAGTGTTGCAGGCTTTTCGACGCATCTCATCAAAAGACTGTTCAGAATAAAATGAAGTGTGTGCATTAATAATCAGTCTATTATTATAACATCCACTCTTCCATTTGTCAAAAAAAGAACATTTATGTGGAGGCTCAGTCTTCAAGACATCCAAAAAAATATTAGATATAGTGCCACTATCAAGCGCATTTTCCAAAATGCTATAGCTCTTGACTAAATTTCCTCTTGCCGTGTTGATGAGGCTGGCCCCTTTCTTCATATTGCTTATAAAATCTTCATTTATCATATCAGATGTCTCTTCGTTGCAGGGAACATGAATGGAAATAAAATCAGATTTTTTTAAAAGATCGTGTAAATTATTTTTCCTATTGCATTGTAGTACTTTTTCATAACCTTTAGCAACGTATGGATCATAAAATGAGACCTGATAACCAAAAGAATTACATAAATTAATCAACATGCTTCCTATTCTTCCGGCGCCAATGATGCCAATTTTTAATGAAGATATTCTTTGAATATTTTGTTTAGGTCTTTGCCAACGTGAAGTCAAATAATTTTTACGCGATTCCTCATCATACTCATATAAGTTTCGACTTTTTTCAATAATAAAAGCTGCTGAAGATTGTGCGACTTCATGAATGCCATAATCTGGTACTATACAAACTTTAATTTGTCTTCTTTGGGCTTCTTTAATATCCACATTATCATACCCAACACCATATCTAACAACAGCCTTTAGCAATTTATATTTATCAAAAAAAACACTATCAATTTTTTCATTCCAAGCTAAATAAACTTCGGCATCGGGGTTCTCTTGACTAATCTCATTGCCGAGAAGCTCTTTCTCAACATTAGTGATTTCTATATCCTTAGAAATACACACCCTATGCATATTTCACCTCAAAAGCTTTATTAAATACATCATTATAAGAATCTATTAACATAGTGGTGTCCATCCCAATTGCAAAAAAAGAAAAATCATTTTCATACTTTGAAATATCTTCAATATTTCTAACCAGATGAATTGCCGCTTTGTCTTTAGAGATAAAATGTTTATATTTTTCTATACCATCTGTAAAACATTTATTCTGAAAATCGCCAACATGTCCAAAGCTCGCAGATAAATCATACATTCCTATGAGAAAATAATCAATATCAAATTGGGATATTTGCTCCAATTTTTCAATTCCCTCTTTTGATTCAATCATGGCTATAATTTTTGGATTGCTTTTATCCAACTCTTTCAGGCCCCACATATTTTCTCGGACCAAGCCTTGGCCTCTTTTGCCACCATATCTTGGATACCTACACATATTGATAATTTTTTTACAATATTGTATACTATCCACAGTTGAAAAAATAGCGTAATCTACGCCGGCATCTAAACAAGATCTAACTAAATATTCATCAGCATAAGTAAAACGAACACCACACTTCTTGCCACATAGTTTTATAACCTGTATACATTCAAATAAACTTTGATTGGAAAAATTTGAATGTTCAGCATCTAATATAACACCATCAAACTCTGTGTTACATAAAATTTCACTAATGATAGTATTTGGTATCTGCTGCCAGCAAAACTTTTTCATTTTAATGTTCCTGGCGCCACATGTTGCGCTATCTCAAAATCATCTAAATAATCTATCTCTATTGCTTCTTTTTTGGAAACTTTAAATCTATAAGGGCTTATTCCCATCCAATACTTAACTTCTCTTTGTTTCTCCACTTCAGCAATGTAGGCAGCACCAGTAATCTGGTCCCAAGAGGGTAATTCTTGAGTAAACTTGTGCCATGGTCCTGGATTAAAGTTTATGCATCTGCCTTTTTCATCTAACAAAAAATCATTATAAGGAACTGTTGTTACAACGCTATCATATGCACCACTCTCAAAAACTTTTTTCTTGTATGTGTCTATAACTTCATCATATCTAGTGAAAAATGGATTTGTTACCATTGTCCACGCCACAACATCATCAGCAGAAAAATGAGATATAATATCTAAAGTATATTCATGAAGGCGCGCCTCATTGCACATATAATCGCTACGAGAAATAAATCGTATCCCAAATTGTTTTGCTATGGCTTTAGCCTTAAGACTATTACTAGCAACCACAATCTCATCAAAGCTAGAACACGCCTTGATTTGTTCTATTTTAAGTGCAAGCAACGATTTTCCTTTGTAGAAATTTCTAAAATTCTTATCTTTAACTCTTGATGATCCTTCACGTACTGGGATAACGGCTATGTAATTCATATCTTAATCCAAATCACCATAAAGACACATTTGGTCTACAACTCTACTTGCATATCCAAACTCGTTATCATACCATAAGACTAGCTTCAGAGTTTTTCTCATAGTTTCTGTCCATCGATGATCAATATGGCAAGAAAATGGAGAGCCAATAAAATCTGTTGACACTAGAGGCTCTGTATCGTTTTTAAAAACTTTGTATTTTTGTTTGGTCGCCAAGTTCATAAAAATCTCCATAATCTCTTGTTTATTGGTTTCTGTTTTCAAATTGATTGTAAGATCTGCCGAGCCTACAATGGAGTGAGGGGTTCGATAGGAAAACACCAATAGTTTGTCCTCAATACCATTTAGAACTCTATTTGTCGCAGATAGAGCTGTTGTCCATTTGGGAATAATATTATTACTACTTGAGCGTCCTAAAGCATAATTGTGATACGTCTGCTTAGGGTTAGATTGATATTTAGACCGGCCATCTAAAACATTCTGGTAGTTAAGCCATGGATGAACAGTCGTGAGACTTCCACCAACAATACCAAAAGAATGATCTAATTTTTTTAGTACCGGTGCTACTGCCGTTGTATCGCATATACTACATGAAATAACCTTATGGTGTTTTTCAGCAAGATGTTCGTTAACACCTATTACTAATTCAAATTCTGTTTCAGAGTTTGAATTGGTAATGTATGTTCTTTTTACTCCCCATTTATCACTCAGTTTAAACGCTGATTTTGCATTTCTTGCTATCCCCGAAGCATCTACAACATAGTCTGTATCTCCCCAGTCTACATCCTCTATCTTCGACTCACAGTACACCTTGATTTCTTGGCCATTAAGCAGTATTTTATTATCACTGATGATTTCTATGTCACCATCAAACCTTCCATACAATGAATCATATTTTAATATGTATGCAATGTTGCGGATATCCGAGTTTATATCATTAATTGTAGTAACTTGAAAATTTTTGTTCTTAC
>MDTE01022871.1_pt1 | contig 12943 bp, 17 predicted proteins | sample 811231 | NCBI WGS metagenome assembly MDTE01 (sample SAMN05326651, study PRJNA326480) | marine metagenome | isolation source: seawater | place: Indian Ocean: Red Sea | collected 2010
CCATTGTTGTTTTATTTTGTTTATATATCTTTCTTACAACTTGCTCTCCATCACTCATATCAACTCCATATTTTGAAGGTCAAAGATATAACTGAATTTCGCATTGAACCTGTTGTCATTGATGCGCCCCTGGTACATATGCTCCGGCGCCCCATCAGCAATCATTTGTTGCATCTCTTTTACAGTAGTTACCCAAACACCATTAACAGCCTTAACCTTTACCCCGTATCTTTCTTGGGCAGGCCATTTAACCCAGAAGACAACTTCCAGGTCGGGCTTATCTTTGTAGGCATCAATATCCTTGCCGTTGATCGTAACGGCTGAATCAGGGTTGACATTGTACGAGCTTGCCTTGAAGAAGGGAGTGCGCCTTGTTTTAAGTTCAACCAGCTTCCCGTCCCAGACGAGATCAATAGCTGTTTTGTCGGTTTTTTTATCCGGGTTAATTTGAACGTCATAATTTTTTCTCCGCATCTTTTTTACAAAAGCCTTTTCGTACTTGTCCCCAAGTTCGTAATAAGCGTGGCGGTCATTTAAGTCTTTTGGGTTTGAGAATGTTGCCAATTTGAGCCTCCGTTCACATCTAGATAACGGCTACTCACTTTGTCGTAGTTCAATAATGCCTTGCCCTGTTTTCCGATATAACGGGGCTTAATTTTTTGCACATGAACGGCGACTGATGTGTCCGCATCTGGTTTTAGGCTCCTCCAAACGCTTAAAATGCAATCCCCCTTTGCCCACCAATGCCTTGACGATTCAATGTCAAAAGGTCGGACGATTGGGTAATCTTTTCCTAGCTCAGCCTCCATCTTTCTAGGGTGAGCTATCACCCAAATATGAATGTCATGCTGACGAGCAAACCGCCTAACTTTTGAAATCCAAGAGGAAATATATTCAGAATCAGACTTGCCCCATTGATTTTGGGGACGGGAGTGATCTAGCTCATTGTATGGGTCAATAATCAGCCCTTTTAAATTCGGATAACGAAAGATACAAGTTTCAGCATCTTGCAAAATTGAATCCAAACTTAAAGATTGCTGACCATCACCTTTGGGCTCGGGCAAAATCATATGGAAGTGGTTGTGTAGAAATTCCATGCCGCGAACCGCTTCCTCGATTGTCATTCTTTTGCTTGGCCCAGGGAAAAATGGTTTCCCAATATATTTTTCTAAGAGCGATATGTAATGCAGATGAACGGGTTGATTTTCTGGGGAGCATACAGCAAACCCCCAACCTTTCTCAGCCAAGCGGATTGCTATGTGATCCACCAAACCAGATTTGCCGGAAGAAGGAACACCAGTAACTAAAGTCCAGAAACCTGTTTTCACCGTATAAAGTTCGTCCAGGGACGGCCAACCAATTTTCTCCCCACCTATAATTCCATTTTCGTAGAGGTTGAAAATATCTTCCTCCACCGATTCAACATCATAAATACCAGCGATAGGGTAAGGTTTCGGGTTTTCTAGAAGTCTGCGTAAAACCTCTTTGCCGTGCTTAACTAAGACGTCGTTGGGGTCTTTACAGCCGCTTGGAAATTTAACTTGGTAACAATTTTTTTTGCCAAGAGAATGTGCTATTTCTTTTTCCAACTTTTTTCCAGCTTCATCATTGTCAACAGCGATAATGACACGGACGCCAGCAAAAGCTTGTTTGCCCAGCTTCCTGATGCTATCCATCGAATTGGCGCCATTGCTAACTGAAATACAAGGTATATGAGCGGAGGTAACATCTCCGTTGTTCAGCTTGTGTTGCTGAAATGTAGCTGTTAAAACAGAAAGGCGATCAATCTCACCCTCAACAATTACCAAATCACGATCTTCCAGTTCCTTTAGGGCCATTAGATCCCCGATCCCATAGACAATCCTTTCGGCCCCTTCCTCCAACCACATTTTTTTGTCCAGGGTGCGATACTTTACATTGACAATTTCCCCATCAACAATGTCCCAACTTTTCCATTGTGTAGGCCGTATAAACGGAAAACATATAGCCTTACCCTTGGAAGAGATTTTTTCCATTTCCAAAACAAGTGGGTCTAAACTTCTTCCATGAACAAGGTAGGTATAATGTTCTTTCGACAACCCTTTCTGGTTGTAAAATGGCTTTTTGTAATTGATTTTGTTATAAAGCGATGTTCCTTTTTCACCATATTTTAGTCCCCCGGAAAAACCACAGTCAGGTTCATGGTTACAATGCCATTTCAAACTCAGCAGATTAACCGCCAAGCATTTTTGGGACTGATTTTTTTTACTTCTCGATGAACTGCACCTGGGACAAGTTGTCATAACCTCGCCCCTATCATTTGGCTCACCCGAAAAAGTGATACCAAAGTCCTCCCATTTGTATCTCACCTCATTTTGAATCATACGCAATACTCCATAGTTTCGGCGGTCAATTCTTTAGGTGGGGAACAATCAAAATCAGGATTAACCCAATCCCTGATCTGGTTGAACCAAGTTAAAGAATTTTTCCAACTCAGATTTTTGTGGTCGGTTGCTCTCTTGCGGTAAACATAATTCATGTAGTTTTTTAACGCTTGAATACACTCCTCATGGGTTAAACCCTTCTTCTTGCCAGCTTTCCTGACAAGGACGTATTTTTTTTCGCATTTACTCCTTTCCGTTCTACTTTCCTTCGGGTACATCTCATAAATTTCGCTGAATTGCTTTTCATACGGAACTGGGTTCTCATGCACAGTATGTTTATTCTTTTCTAGATTTATATTCTGGTTTATATCCTCTCTCTCCTCTGAATCAGCATGGCCTTCTTCATCTTGTAGCAACTCGCTAGCAAGTTGCTCCGATGGTGATAGCAATATTAAAAACCCTGCTTTAAACATAGGTTTGAGGTTAATTTTCTTCTTAACGGGGAGTTTTTTCTGCAACCAGCTTTCGTCCAGGGGCAAACGATTCTCGCATTTGCTGGCCAAGACCCAGATAAGCATAAGCTGATGCTGACAATCATCAGGTAGGAGCCCAAATTCATAATCATCCAAAATGCTTGAATGAAGTTTAATCCAAGGTGGGCAACGATCTTTGTAATGCTGAAATTTCTTTAGATTCTTCACCTTAAAATATTCCATCATTCCTCCTCCCTTGGGGCAGGGTTGTTGAAACAAGATTCCCCCGAACAGCAGGGGTCTATGTTGTTTCTACAGAATTGGCAAAGAACGGAGCCCCCGTGGTTGATTGGTTCCGTCCAGTTGGAACACCAGTTACAAAAAATATGAGTCTCGTTTGATATTGAGCGCTGTTCATCCATGAATATCTCGCCATATTTCAATCGAATACATCGTGGTAAAAACCAGATCGCCGACCAAAAACCCGTATAAACCGTTAAAATACCAGTAAGTTAAGAAGCAACTATTACAAATTGCGCCAGAATACAATCCATATTTTTTCCGTCTGTTGATCCATCTCACAGACAGGGCCCCCCATACAGTTAGCCCAAACTCAATGAAATAGGTCATTTTACCTCTTTTAATAGGGTGATACTCTTGATACACCCAACAGGAATTTGGCCTTCTGCGGCAATATGAGGGTCTTTAGGATTGCTGTATTCTACATTTGTGAACAAAAAAACCGTCTTTCCTCGGTATACGTTAAAAAACCCCACAGTTTTGATGTGAATTTCTCGTAATTCCTTTAAACTTTCGCCCAGGGACTTCCAAACCAAACCAGTTGGAGATGGGTCATCGTCAGCCGCATCAACCCATTCCACAATAATCGGCTGAGAGCGCTCCAATTTTTTGATCTGAGAAATGATTTTTTTCATGGTGAGACAAATTTGGGACTGGTTCTTATTCGTTTCAAACTTATTGTATTGTACCGCAAAATTAAATGTAGATCAATGCAATCAATAGGTTAAAAAAATAGGGCAAAAATTGCAGGGTAAGTCAAGATTTGCCACTATTTTTAAAAAAAGTTATAATTGCTTACAAAAAAACGGTCTATTTCATACTTGTAGTTTTCTTCATAACAAAATTTTTAACTCCTGCAAGCCCCTATTTAAAGGCGCTAACCTTTTTTTGGGACAGATTTGGGACTATCTAAAACCCTCATTTTAGGCTTGTCAAAAGTCCTTTTGTGCGCCTCAACTACGTCTTTTGTTTTAAGATAGGCGTAAATCTGGGTGGATTGAATGCTTTGATGCCCCATCATTCTTTGAACATGGTGTAATTCATTTCCAGGCGCTTGAACTGCCTTACACGCAAAATCATGCCTCATTGTATGAGGGGTACAATCTTCCATGCCACCCGCCTCTTTTTTAGCCCGAGTAAACGCCCTCCAATATGTCTGCCCACTAATGGGTAGGTTCATGTTGGAACGGTTTTCCCAGTATGTGTTTTCATATGATCTGGGAAAAACGTATGGCGATTTGTCCCCAATTTCAGAAAAACGACGCTCCAAAACTTCAAGGGCCCGGTCACTAATATAGCTAACATGGGGTGCGTTATCCCCAGGCTTTCTTTTGAAACAAGTTGCTGGAATCGTAATGATTCTTTTTTCAAAATCAACCCATTTCCATTCCATGCTAATTGCATTGCCACGACGTAAACCAGTAAGTAAAGAAATACAAACCGCATCGTAAAGCCACGGATAGCATTTGAGGTTTTTACAAGCTTCATACAAATTCAATTCCTGGTCAAAGGATAGTTCTTTGGATTTCCCTTTTGCCTGCTTTGGGATTCCCGTTTTCTTTGATCTGAAAGGATTGTGATTATAATTTGCAAACTCAAGTTCTATCCCAAAATTGTAGGCTTCTTTGGCAACTACACACATGGCTCTAATACTACTTGGCTTATACTTGCGAGTAAAACCACCAATCGGTGAAATCGCGCCCGTAAGTAATTGAGACACCGTTTGTGAAACATCCGAAACCGTCAACTCTATCACTTTGGTTCTAGCTGTTCCCTTGTAAAATGAAAAATCATTGCTGAAAAAAATATCTTCATTACAAAAGAGTTTAAAAAATTGATGGGCGAATGTTCTAGCGCATTTTGCTGTTCCAGGCCTACAACGACTTGCTTTACTTACCAAATACATTCTAAAGAGTTCGGCTAACGGCATAGTGTAACCACGCAATCGGCTTCCTTCTTCCTCAAGCTGGTTCTGCAATTTCCGAAAATACTCCTGGGCCTTCTTTTTGTTGGTTAGGCCCGAACTGACCTTCTTCCCACCGATCCGTTCATAATAGATAGTGCCACGCCTAAACATAAAGCCTCCTTCCTCTAGCATGACAATCTTGACTTACCCTACACAGGCATCTTACTCTATCTCAAGCTTGCCACGCAACTCCTACCAGTTACAAAGATTTACTAAAAGTCCTAGTGGCTCTTTTAAAATTTAAGGACTGGGCCGCAATTGCGCGATCTTTTCATATGATTGAGGGGGCTTTCGATTAAAGGAAAATTCCCCATCATTATTCGGTAGCTCCAAGCCATCCCAATTTGTACGGTGAAACAATCGTTTGAAAGATTCACTCGTTTCATAATTTTTTGCATGAAGAATAGTAGCTTGTAGGGGTGAAATTTCCTCTTTTAAATTACCCTCCCCATCATAAATTTTTATCCCTGCGATATGACTCTTCATTATTTCTCCTAGAAAGTGTTTGCGCCGCCCTTGTAAGAGGTGAACCAAGCCTCTTATTGGTCAAAGGCGACACAAACCCATTCATCCAAACAAGGTGAATTGTGACTGAAAACGTCGTTCACCGCGACGCCCTGAGATTTTCCCATTTAGCCCTGGGAACAACACAGTCACTCTGCTGACAATTGGGCGGATTTAGCTTTCTTTCCTGGCACAAAATTCAAAATCGTTCACATGGACAAAAGACTTGGATTTTTTTACTCCATCAGAATCCTCCCAGCGATCCGTTCTAAACTCACCCTCAACAAGAATGGGGTCACCTTTACCCATGTGATTGCAAATTGCTTCGCCTCTAGAGCCCCAGCATTTCAATTCCATAAACTCCGGCTTATCTACCCACTTCTCTCCTTCTTTAACTCTGCGATTAACTGCCAAACCAAATTCAGTTACAGAAGTTTCACCTACCTCTTTTAAATCCGGCTCTCTGGTCAAATTACCTTTAAGAATAACTTTATTCATTCTTTGCATCCTTTCACGGCTAAAGTTGTTTTTTGAAAAAATCTAACGCCCTTTATGGGCACCGAGTCCTTGTGCTTTGAAACATGATCCTTCAACGCCTTGGCGTCTACAGTTAGAAACTCACGGGGTAGTTCCAATTCGTTCTCGACCTCAAAATCCCATGACTTTCTAATTTCTATTGAGTCGAGTTCCGGGATCGTTGCAACAAACGCCCCCTTCTTCATATCAATCTTGTCCTGTTCATCCTTGAACCTGACCATCTCAGCCTTGATATGTTTTTCAGCCTCTAGTAAAGGCTTCAAATGTTTTTTCTCCGTACCGCAAATTGTTTTATGAGTATCATGCGCTTTGGATTTTGCTGGCTTGAAATCATTAATAATTGTGTTTGCCATTACTTTGTTTTGGGCCAACAAAGCGGCACCATGCTCATACTCTTGAATGTTTTTTATCTTGTAAGTATTTTCGACAGCCCATTGCCACTCGCTAGCCGCCTCTGCATGAGCTAAAACTGTAGCCTGGTCAACCCCAACTAACTCCTGGCTCATTTGTACCTCCCTAGTGAATGATAGACCTTGACCATAGAATCAAACATATGAGTATCTCTTACGTCAGGGTGAGGAATAAATTCGTACCCTCCTTCACGGAACAAGTAGAGGGCTCCGCGTTTCGGGGGGTTTTTCTGGTCTTTGTCATAAAGCAATGAATAGCCAGCCGTCTGAATTTTATGCCAGCCACTTTTTTTAGTGCTTTTGTTCCCTGCGGTTTTTAGATCAATAATATATTTCTCACCCTGTAAGTCAGCGATTATGTCCATTGTCCCAGCTACCATTAACTTTTCGTTGTAGAGTCGGGTTTCTGGCACAATGCTTCTCAAATTTACCTTCTCAACAAATTCCCTAAACGCAAGTAGACAAATTAAGGCTTCGGGCATAACTGAACGCTCATCAAGGCCATCCATAATATCCAATTCAACAGCTTTGTGGACAGCCGTGCCAAAATCCCTGTACCAAGGGTCAAGGAAGGAATAATCAATATTTAAGACGGTGCTAATAACAGTAGTAACGCTTGGTAACTTACGCCCATTCAATTTGTATTCGTGCTTACCGTTGACGTCGTTAAAAGTAAAATTATTCATGCGGCTTTAGCTTTCTTTTCCAGCCTTGAAATGAACTTCGTTACCTTGCTGTAAAGCTTTTTTTCCAATCGCTCGATGCTTTCATGCTTAAACTCTTTTTTAAACTCTGCCCTGGCAAACTCAGTCAATTTGTTCAGACGGTCTTGAAGTCCTTTTGCCTTATCCCCATTAAGCAATTCAATTTCTTTTCCCCTAAACATCTCCGCAGTCTCTTTAACTGATTGTCCAGCGATAGAAAAGTCATCTTTAGCCTTCGGCATCTTCACCTTTGGCTTAGTTTGTGTTTTTTTGTTTTTTGCTTCTTTAATGTCATCTTCACTTATTCCACTTGCCTCATTACCGTCATCATCCGTTTGGTGAACACCCAACATAGAAGCTAACCCACCCCGTCGGGCATAAGTAATAGAAGCCATGTACCCTTGAGGGTCTTTTTTCACCGTGTTCAAGTTCCAAGTTCCACGACGCCACGCCCCAGAAGAATGGGAAAGAACAGTTACCAGGCGAGTACCTTCAGCGTCAGGCGTTTGAGTCACAGAAAAACCATTGTCCGCCAAATGCTGACGAACCGAGTTCCAAATGCTTTCCAAATCTGCATAAGAATTTTTGTGAAAGGGGTTTTCGCTGTCTTTTAGCGCCCCTTTCAGCGCCCCTTGAACTTTACTCAGCGCGGTGTTAAATTCTTTCATGCTTTCATCAACGCCCCAGCCAGCTTTAATCCCATCCATATTTTGAGAAATCTTCCATTCCACGAATTGAGTTATTTCCCTTTTGGTTTCGTCATCCATTAGTCATCCTCCGTAATTAGAAAGTAGGTAAGCACTCCTAGCCCAAATCCGAAGAAAAAAATTATTCCCGTAATCATAAAGTTATCAGTCATCTGCAAATTGTCTCGGGATGTTCCTACATTTAGTGGTTGACAAGGAATGTAGTAAGGTGCAATAAATTGTACTTACCTAGTATTGGTTTGAATACCTACTAGGCCATAGTATCCTGAGATTGCGGTAAAACGCAAGAAAAAATTGCGGAAGGAACCAAAAAAATATGCCTAAAAAGCAAAAAATCAAGGGCTTGAGTGAACGGATAGCCCAGGTTATTGAACAATCACCCTATTCCCAGCTTAAAATTGCCGAAAATATGGGAATAGATCAAGCACAAATCAGTAGGTGGAAGAAAGGAGAAGCGGAGCCTACTGCAAATATGTTGATGCTGTTTGTTAAGGCTAGTAAAACCAAGAAGACTTTAGATTGGTTATTAAAAGGAGTAGGCAACGGTAATGACTCTCAGTCAACCGTAGCTATTTCTAACTTTGAAACGGAAGGAGATGAGCCAATGTATCGAATAAAATATGAAGAGGCCCAGGAAAAAATTATTTTACTCCTTGAAGAAAATGCAAAATTAAGAAGTATTGCGTTTCCAACCCCGGAGGAAAACGCAAAAAAATCCGGGGAGAACAGAAAGACCAGCTAGGGCAAGGCGAGAGGTCTGTTCTCCCAAAAATTAAAACTCCCGCGATTCTTGAAGTGCAACATCGTTACAAATGGAATGTGGTTACAGGAGAGGTTGAATTTTCAGACTCATGGTTCACCAGCCTGGGCTACGATCCGAGTGAATTTCCACATCATGTAGAAACTTGGGAAAAGTTAGTACACCCTTCTGATCTGCCAAGCATCTACAAATATTTAGCCCCATGCCTCAATGGAGAAGAACAAAAATTCAAAATTATAACTAGATTACGTCGAAAAGATGGGGTTTATAGGTACAACTTAGACCACGGGAAATGTGTCAAATCAGATAAAAATGGAAAACCAATTATCATTGAGGGTTATGACATTCCATTGAAAGTGGCGGTCTAAAAAAATTTACCTAGAAAAGTAGGAATTTTCCTATTTTTTATTAAGAATGTGTTCCAGGATAACATCGGTAGTTTTCTCCAACCTTTCAAGGGAAACAGCTACCTCTGAAGCTAGTTTCATCAAATCAGATATTTGGGTTTCCATGCGGTCTTGGCGCCCAAATATCTGCTTGGTGACAACCCCACCTATAATTGTAAGGGCCCCAATTAACATTTCATTGACCATCAACTTTTATTTCCCCCTTGTTTACCCTGATGGTCTTAACGCGATCCTCCTTATTTTTATCTACTTCACATAATTTTTCACTAACATCATTAATCCGTGCATGAATCAACTTCAAATCCTCTTTTATCTCTAAACGCGGCACAAGCCGTAATTGAATTGAATGATCTATATTACCAACTCGACGATCCAATTCCCCCAGGCTTTTTCTTAGATGATCCAGGTCATCAGCCGCCGCCTTTCCTTTGTCTAAGTCTTGTATTTTTTCCAAAAGTTTGTTAGCCATCCAACCACCAACAGCAATAAACAATACCCAGAGGTGTTCCAGAATTTTTATGGTCATCAGAACAAACTACGACAGGAGAGATTTAAAAAAGAACCAAACCCATAACATAAGGGAAGCGAAGAAAATAGCCAAATCCATATACCAACGAATCATTTTTTGCACTCCGACCTCCTCTTTTCTACCTCCCGGTTTATTGTATCGCTGGCGATGTTACCCGCAAATCCTGTAATAAAATTTGCAATACCAGAACATGAGACTTGAAAAAACAAAATAAAGGCAATTAATATCCTCATTCTAAGCCTGGAAAACCAACGCATCTTTTGCCTCCTCAATTAGTTATTTAAACTCAAAAAATGGTCTATTGTTATCTCTTTATAGGTAGTTGGTTTTTTACTCTCAGGCATTAATAATAAATAGACTACAAAGCTAATCGTAAAAGAGATTATTACGATCACGGTAAAGTTTGCCAGGAACGCTTTTATTTGTTTCACTCCGATCACCCATCATAAATTGGCCCCCGTCCAAAAGATTAAATAAAAAGCGCCGTATAAAACGGTGCAAAAGATTAAGAGTTTAAGGTTCATGCCCAAGCTAAACTAGTAGCGTGGATTCTAGTTTCTTTACTACCAGCACTTTGATTATGTGTGGTAAGTTTATATTTCATACTTGTTCCACTTTCTATGCCACTAATATCTACATTCCTAGCAACCAGTATTCTTTTATTCGTTCCCCAATCACCTTCGTCAACGAAAGTAACTGCACTTGAAAAAGCTGAACCATCTCTACTGATGTATCCTTTAATATCGGTATTAGCTGTCGCTGTACCGCTGGCATCTTCGATCAACACTACCAAGTCTGCACTTGTAGGGGCTGATTCGGCTGTAGTTGCGGTTGATTGGAGAGTTAAATCTTGAGCCGTAGTTGCTGTATATATCAAGACAGCCGCACCATGTTCTCCGTTACTGGTAGGAGTACCACCATCACCTGTACCCGCCTGATAATCTGAATCACTCCCATTAGCAACAGTATGCCCACTAGCTTGAGTATTTGTTCCAGTAGGAGCATAACCAGACCCTCCACCCCCACCACCATCACCTGCGCCACCACCACCATAGTATCCGCCACCACCACCGCCAGCAGTCCAAGTTGCATTATCACCATCACCAAGACCACCACCGTTATATCCACCAGTAGCATCAACAGCAGAACCAGTTTTAGCACGACCACCTGTCCCTGCACTTCCAGCAGTACCGCCTGTTCCTGCGGCTCCACCAGCACTTTGTGTCCCACCTAAACCTTGACCACCACTACCACCACCATCGGCTCCTGTCGCACCACCCCCTGCCCCTCCGTGAGTAGTAGTTGAATCCCCTGCGCCACCTCCTCCGCCAGCACCAGCAAGAAAAGTTCCAGAACGATCAATAGATGTCCAACCACCCCCACCGCCTTTTCGGGATGCTCCATCTACTACCCGTTGTCCTCCTCCACCAACTTTAACATTTAAAGTTTCACCAGAAGTTACACTAATATCTTCTTGAACAAATCCTCCCCCACCACCATTAGCGTTTCCATCTCCTCCTGAACCACCCCCTGCTCCCCATGCTTTGAAAGTAATTGTGGATACACCGCTTGGTACAGTAAATGTTTGATTGGCTCCTGTATAAGATTTTACAGTTGTTGTGGGAGAACCTACTGTTCCTCCGAAATAATATTTAGAAGTTCCAGAACCACCAGCAGATTCATTTGTAGAGTTACCAGCATCTATACCAGTAGCATCTTGATATTCATCTATAACTTGGTCAACCATATTAAACTTAGCAAGCTGATTAGAAGAAGCTATTTTAAAAGCTAATATGGCTTGGTTATATTCAAGGGTTGCAGTTGATGGAATTGTTCCATCCGCAATCACATTTGAAGTTACTTTGGTTAAACTCATAATTAAACCGCCTCTATTTTATATCTAACAATTACTATTCCTGAACCACCAGCACCCCCAGCCCCTGAACTATCTGAATTTCCTCCACCCCCACCTCCAGTATTAACCGTTCCAGCTTCAGGAGTTGTTGTACCTGACCCCCAATCTGCACCTTTACCACCGCCACCAAGACCACCATCAGACATACCAGAAGTAACGCTCGAATAAGCCCCTCCCCCTCCACCTCCAGCATAATACGTTCCATTTACCCATTGTAATCCATCACCGCCAGCACCACCAATATTAGAACCGGCTGTACCATCACTACCTACCTCAGATGCGCCACCGCCTCCTCCTCCACTTCCAGCATTACTACCTGCACCACCATTGTAGCCTTCAACGGGAGAGTAGCTACCAGCGTTGCCTGATCCAGCTAAATGAGCGTTGTTCCAAGTTGTTCCACATCCACCACCACCTGACCCACCACTTACACCCCCATTACCAGAACTATAACCAGAACCGCCACCACCGCCACTTGATGTTGTGGTATTAAAAACAGAATTAGAACCAGAACCGCCATTTTGGTTATCTGACCCTGCTGACCCACCACCACCCACAGTCACCGTATAACTGGTTGCCGTGACGGTGACATCCGTAATATATCTATACCCACCAGCACCACCGCCACCTCCATAGTATCCAGCCGCACCAGCACCTCCCCCTGCTACAATTAGATAATCAATTTTTGAATCGCTACCTATATTGCTAACGGTAAATGTTCCAGAAGAAGTAAACGTATGATACTTGTATGCGCCACTTGTAGTAATTGTTCCACCCGTAGCGGTAATTGGAACTAAAGAACTAATTGACCCCAAATCTTTTTCATGGTGATACCAAATGTTAGCGTTGGTCGTTGCATCTTTACAGGCGTAGATAGAGCCTGTCTCTGTATTAACATATAGCGTACCAACACCACCAGACGGGTTTGTTGAAACAGTTGGATTACTCGATCCTGAAAGAACTGGACTAGGCAAGTTAGTCAACTGACTTCCATCTACCGCAGGAATCTTTGCACTACCATCTAGCTTAACAATTTGATTAGCAGAGGTTCCTGTATCAACGGTTGCAGAAGTTCCAAGACCATGTGATGCAATAGAAGTTACAGCACCACTAATTTTAGAAGTAGCTATAGCCGCACTATTATCAATCTTTGCATCTGTTACTGTACCGTCACCCGGAGTTCCAATGGATAAAGTAAGTCCAGTATAAATAACTTGTATTGCGATTGGATTGGCTACTGTAGAAGTAAATACAAGAGAAGTTCCTGTTACATTGAAATCTGTACCATTTTTTTGAACCACCCCATCAAGACTCACAACAATTCCATCAGTAGTAGTATCATACGATAAACTGTACGTTGCACCGCCA
>MDTE01135184.1_pt1 | contig 12943 bp, 11 predicted proteins | sample 811231 | NCBI WGS metagenome assembly MDTE01 (sample SAMN05326651, study PRJNA326480) | marine metagenome | isolation source: seawater | place: Indian Ocean: Red Sea | collected 2010
AGCTGTAGGTTTTAAATCAAATTAATGAACCGAGTTAAACACTCTTACTAATTGTTTTAGTGTTGAGTTCATGTTGCTTAAAGGGATCATGTTCTGGCCGTCGCTAGGAGATTTTTTTGGATTAGGATGCGTTTCAATAAAAACACCATCAGCACCAGCTGCAAGTGCTGATTTTGCTAAAACGGGAGCAAATTCACTTTGGCCAGCCGAGCTGTTCCCGCTTGCCCCTGGGAGTTGAACAGAATGTGTGGCATCAAACACAACCGGATATCCAAATGATTTCATAATGGGAATAGATCGCATGTCAGCAACTAGATTGTTATATCCAAAACTAGTTCCTCTCTCAGTTAATATAATTCTATTGTTGCCGGTATGATTGGCCTTGGATGAAACTTGTTTCATTTCGTTCGGTGATAGGAATTGACCCTTTTTTATATTTACTATTTTCCCTGTGCTAGCAGCAGCGGTAATTAAATCAGTTTGACGGCACAGAAATGCTGGAATTTGCAATATATCAACAGATTCTGACGTTAATTTGATTTGTTGTTCTGAATGAACATCCGTAAGAACCGGAACATCAATTTTATCACGCACTTTTTTAAGTATATCTAATCCACTCTCTATTCCTGGTCCTCGCCTAGATTTCATTGAGGTCCTGTTAGCCTTATCGAAGCTAGCTTTGAATACGTAGGTTATTCCGAGAGAATTACAACTCCTCTTTAGTGAGCGTGCAATTTTCAGGCAAAGTAACTCCGATTCAATAACACATGGGCCAGATATTAGAAGAAGTCGTTTTGGACTTTTCAGTAATTGCCAGAGCTTTGATGGAGACATTGTTATTTAATATATGATGCGTTTAGTTGCTCGGATGGTATTCAATTCGAACTATCTGAGTGTCTTGGTTTTTGCCCCATGCGGTTCCCCATTCAATAAGATAGAGACATCCATCTGGTCCAACTTCCATATCCATAGGGCGCTTAAATGTCATTTTAGGGCAAAAACGCTCCATCTTACTAATGTTTTGATCATCATCGAGTTTGACATTAATTATCCAGTTTCGAGACCACTCATATATAAATAATGAATGATTCAATTCTTTTGGTAATTTATTCGGAGAATCCAAATTTTCATCGAAATAGTAAACAGGCCCTGCCATCGCAGTACGACCTCCGCCTGCATTTAGAGTCTGCCATTTAACTGACGGGAAATGTGCATAATAAATGAAAGCCGGTTGAGCAGGGGGCAAACCTTTGATGCCTGTATTGTTTGGGGAATTATTCATCGGCATCGCAGGCGAAAATAGATCGAGTGATTTTTTTGATTGAAAATCATATCTATTGTACGGTTTGTTATTAGCTATAAAATGAGGCCATCCAAAATTTCCAGCGCCTCGAGCTTGATTGATCTCATCGTAACCAGCTGGTCCACGACCATCTCGACGCCCACCAGAATCCGGCCCTACTTCGCCCCAATAAAGAAATCCTGTTTTAGGGTCAACAGAAATACGAAATGGATTACGATTTCCCATTACGTATATTTCGGATCGTGCTCCATGATTATTGTCATCAAATAAATTCCCTTCTGTATTTTAATGGAGCCGTCAGGTTGAGGTGTGATTCTTAATATTTTACCTCGTAGGTCATTTGCATTAGCTGATGATTTTTGCGCGTCCCAGGCAAAGCGACCATGTTGTTCGTCGATTGGGGCAAATCCATCTGAGGCAAAAGGGTTAGTGTTATCGCCAACCGATGCATACAGGTTGCCTTTGCTGTCAAAAGTTAAAGACCCTCCAGAGTGGCAGCACTCATCACGTTGTGTCTTGATGCGAATTAATTCTTTTTCTGAATCAAGGTCTATTTTGCCGTCTTTTAAGGTAAAGCGAGAAATCAGGTTATACCCCTTTTTCCTCGGCTTTCGATTAACATGTTCAATAACGGTTTTTGAATGTGCATAAAATAAATAAATATGATTGTTTTCAATAAAATCAGGGTCGAGAGTGATTCCAAGAAGACCATCTTCTAGGCCAGTGAAAACTTCAAGTTTACCAGCCATTTTTGTTTTATTTGTATCTGGGCTCCAATAATGAACTTCGCCATTTCTTTGAGCAAAAAATACGCGGCCATCTTTAGAAACAGAAAGCTCCATTGGATCCTTTAGATTGTCTTCTGCTTGATCATCTCCGTTTAAGTCTATGTCTGAAACTAGAATGACTTTACGAAACTGACCATCTGATTGGGCTCCAGAAGGTTGTGGGGCAGCTATAATTAATTTAAATTCAAATATCAGTAGTAGAGCAAATAATGGGAGAATCTTAGCTTTAATCATCACTTAATATATATTTTAAACCAGAGGCCGGAAAAGTAGCTACCAAAGGTCGGCTGTCGAGGAAATTACAACAATGTTAGCGATAATTTGCCGGTGGATCGCCTCACAAATAATCCTCTTTGTCGAATTTGAATAATATTTAAAGTTACTTGATCGCCTGTTTTTTTGTTATGCAAAAACCGAGCAAGATCTATAATGTCATCATGTTTTTTTCCGTCTACTGAAGTTATAATTAAGCCTGGTTGAAGTTTGGCTTTTTGAGCTGGCGTCCCGTCGTCTACCTGACTAATAACAAAACCGTCTACTGTGTCGAAGTTTAAAGCATCAGCAAGTTCTGGGGTGATTTTTTTGAGTATAGCTCCAGTTTTTTGGCGAATTAATCCAGAATTGAAAACAGCTATTTCAGGTATTAATTTAACGGAGACTTCTCTTCTTTCATTGTTTCTAATGTATTTAATCAATACGTCTCTTTTTTTGCCGAGCCCAACTAAACTGCTTGCAATATCAATGAATGAATCCATTTTTTTTCTATTTAGTTCAATTATTTGATCTGCAGCTTCTAACCCCGCATTATCAGCAGGGCTCCCGGGCTCAACTTGAGTTATTTCGGGAGGATTTGTGTTTGGGTTAATAGTCGCGCCAAACCAATTATCATCTAAAAATTCAGGAGTAAAAAAACGGGATAATGATTCGTTTACCCGTTTTATTGGTATTGCAAATCCGATACCTTGTCCTTCTTTAAGAACTGCCACATTGATGCCAATAATCTGACCATCAATATTAATTAAAGGTCCACCACTATTGCCTGGATTTATTGAAGCATCTGTCTGAAGCCAATCTGGTATTTCTAGTTTTTCTCCAATATTTGTAGTGCGACGGCTTTTTGAACTCAATATGCCTTTACTGACGGATCCTCCCAACCCGAATGGATTGCCTAAGGCCATTACAGTTTCGCCTAAAAGCAAGTCATCTTCTTGGGCAAACTCTGCTGCTGGAAATATTTGCCCATCCTTTTCAGGTATAATTTTCAACAGTGCAATATCAGTCGATATGCTGCCAGCAACAGCTCTTGCCTTATATACTTGGTGATTTCCGTCCTCGTCAGTTAGTTTTACCCATATTTCATCGGCATCTCGAACTACGTGCACGTTCGTTAATATATGTCCAAATTGACTTACAATTACGCCAGATCCGGCGCTTTCTTGTGGTGGCAATTCCTGAGAATAAGGGGTCCAGTTGTCTCGCCACCAGTCGTATAGGTAGCCAACTCTTTGAATTCTAGTTTTAGTTGCAATATTCACCACGCTTGGCATTACTTTAGTAACTGCTTTAACAGTAGTATTAAAGCGTTGGCTTTCCTGTTTCGCTCCTAAAAGTAACGGAGAGTTGGCCAGGTAAATTGTAGCTAAAAATAAATATAATAAATACTTAGTACTCATATTGTCCTTATTTATGACAGTTGTCCTGTTAGTCATGTTCATTTCAATTCGGAAATTGCAAATAACTTATCCACAATAGTGTCAAATGGCTTGACGCATAAACCTGTTTTGTTTGGGATGAGGCCCATGACTTTTCGTTTAGTCCTTCTTAGTTTAGTTGCTTTTTTAGCATTAGGCAGCTTCGGATGCGTAAATACACCCGTTGGCAATAAAGTCGGGGTTCCGCTGACTCGAGACAAGATTATAAGTCGATATGAGAGACCATTAGATCAAATTTTAAATTCGGCTCGAGAAGTGCTATCTCGAACAGGCACGGTAACTAATGATGATGTTATCACAAAAACGCTTACAGCTCGAGTTGATAAGAGAACGGTTTATGTAACCGTTAAGGAAGTAGAGCCGCTTGTCACTGAAGTTGTGGTTCAGGCTAGATCTTCTCGTGGAACAGGGGACTTAACTATGGCATCTGAGATAGATAAGCAAATAGCACTTGGACTTGTTCTTCCTCAGAACTAATAGAATTTCTATTTCAAACCAAGATCTTCATCACGTCGTTCTAGTTTGAGCGGCGTGTTTTTTTTCTTAACTGAACGGAATTCTAATGATAAATGCATGATTCTTCTTTTGGCTTTTTCTGCTGTTGCGCTAATTGGGTCAATTTCGATTATCCGGCTCAAAGTAGATTTTGCCTCTTCGATGGTTGTTCCTGATTTCACTTGAATATCAACAATTTTGTTCAACCAGGCTGCATGTTGGGATTTGCTTGATCCCGACATGCTGATTAGTAATTCATATTGCTCAATTGCTAGTGGCCATTCTTTTGTTTGAACACAATAATATCTAGCCAGTTCTTCGCGATTTATAATTGAGTTTGGATATTCCTTTACTCTCCTTAAACACTCAATAAGAAGGTTTTCATTGTCCTCTGATTGTTTTTTAGATTCAGGGAAATCAAGGGGTTCGTTTTCATAGTCTTTTGATAAGGATTCTTTGACTAGATTTTGATAAGTATCATTAATATTAGACTCTTTAGTTTTTGACTCATTGTAAAACTTCATAGACGCAATACGCTGCTGGGCAAGCTGTGCAGCTTTTGTGTCCGGATATTCTGTGCAAATTCTTTCTAGTGATTGTCGAGCTCCATTATTGTCGTTGAATAGTTTTATTTGCCAGTCAGCTAACTTATTGAAAACAATTGGCAAATGGTATCTTATCTGTTGTGAATTATTTAATATTATATTTAGAGTTTCTTTTGCTGAATCAAAATCCAGATAATCTTCAGCTTGTATTTCAGCCTTGAGCATTAAGCCGTCAAAATCTAGAGGGTACTTTTCAAGCTGGAGATCAATAAGGTGGAGAGACTGATTATAATCACCTTGATTGCGACTTGATTTTGCCGGTCCATATATAGGGCGATCTTCAATTTCATTTGGGTTACCAGTAAATATACTCCCGAATGGAGCGGCAATCTTCTCTGCTATTAATGGAGTAAGAGTAATTACTAAGAATACAGCCGAGGGGAGTACAATAAAAAAAAGCAGCAGCAGAGCCTCTGTTCCCGAAGCGTTTTGATTTATTTTGAAGAGGCAATATGCAATTGGAACACCTCCTATAAGCCCGACAATCAAATAGTAAATCCATTTAAATATCGGCCTTTCCTCGAATAGTCCCTTTAATTTCACATTGTTATATCTAGTATTTTATAAGTAAACGACTTCTGGTGCCTTCTCGTATATTTCTCATCTCTAATTCATCCACTTGCCAATTCCCGTTTTTTTTTGTCAGTCCTTTGACGCTGAAGCGTTTTAATAGCTTTCCGTCAGAGGTGAAAAAATCAGCAGCAAGTATTGCTCCCGATTTTATATCAACCCATGAAACAACACGGTTGTAGTTTCCTTTGTTTGCTTCAATTGTTTTACTCTCCAGGACGTGGCATGATCGACTTTTACGGCGCTGTTTTTTAACTGTTTTCTGAAAGGGCCAATGCAAGAATTCTAATCCGATATCGGTTAGCATGAAGGATGATTGTTCCAGCCCGATTTGATGCTCTTTCCCTATTGCTAATATTTCACCTTTCATTTTAATTTTATACTTATTTGATTCGCCAACTTTACGTATCACTTGCCAAAAATTATCATCATTGTTCGGCTTAATAGAATAAGTCATTAAAAACTCATTATCACTCAATAGCTTTGTTTCTATAATTAAATCAGTTGAAATGCGTTTGCGATTTTTAAGGGTTACTTCTATTTTAGCATTCAGTGAAATATTTTCTACTGGGGTCGTGTTGCGGATCGACTTTGCTAGTTCGTTTCCATCCGGTAGTGAGTCAGCAACACTGTGATTCAAATAGAATAGAAAAAAGATAACGAGTAATAGTTTGCATAAAAATTTCATTTTCATTTCATTGACGATATTCAGGATCTTGTATTCGATGGTAAATACTAAAAAATTATTTAGCGTATTCTACAAATCGATTTTCACGCACCATAGTTACTCTGATGTGGCCTGGGTATTGTAACTCATCTTCTATCTTACGTGCGATTTTACGTGCAAGATCGTAGGATTCATCGTCGCTTACCTTGCTGGGGTTTACTATGACACGTATTTCTCTTCCAGCTTGGACAGCGTAGCATTTCTCGACAGCCTCAAATGAATTTCCAATCTTTTCCAAGTTGCTCAATCTTTTTAGATAGGTAGACATGGTTTCCGATCGTGCTCCGGGTCTAGAAGCACTAATTGCATCTGCTGCACTAACAAGAATACCCCAAATATATTCATAAGGCACTTCTCCGTGATGAGACGCGACGCCATTTACAACATCTTCAAGCTCTCCGTATCTCTTTATAAATTCTGCTCCTACAATTGCGTGCGGGCCTTCTACTTCTTGAGACATTGCTTTGCCGATATCATGAAGAAGTCCAACTCGTTTTGCTTTAGAAATATCTAGCCCCATTTCTCCTGCCAAAAGTCCTGTTAGATGAGCCACTTCAACAGAATGGGCGAGTACATTTTGCGAATAACTACTACGATAACGAAGCTTTCCAAGCATGCTTAATATCTCTTTATTTAAAGAATTTACTCCTGCTCTTATGGCGGCTTCTTCACCTAAATTGGCCATATTGTAGTCATTCTCCTCTTTGACTTTATTTGCAATTTCTTCGATACGGGTTGGATGTATTCGTCCATCCTTTACGAGTCTGATCATAGTCTCGCGAGCAATTTCTCTTTTAACTGGGTCAAAACCTGAAAGCACAACAGAGTTTGGGGTGTCATCAATTAGGACTGTTACTCCAGTTGAGGCTTCAAAGGCTCGGACATTGCGACCTTCGCGTCCAATGATTCGACCTTTTATATCCTCATCTCCATTAAGTGAAACTGTTGCAGTTGTGCTTTCGTATGTATGCTCTCCAGCATATCTCTGTATTGCCATGCCGATTAACCTTCGAGCATCCGATTCTGCGTTGTCTTTGGCTTCGCTTATTATTCTTTTTCCAATTTGACTAGCTTCAATTTGATATTCGTTAGTTATTAATTCGAAATATTTTTCTTTAGCTTCATCTTTGCTAAGTTTTGAAATATTAGAAAGTTCTGTTTTATATTCATCAGCTAGTTTCTGGGTTTTAGCTGTTCTGCTGGCAAGAGTGGCTTTTTCAGAATCAAGCGCTGCTCGCTCTTCTTTGAGTCTAGCTTCGTTTTCTAACACTGTTTGGAGTTGTCGGTCTAATAGCGATTCTCTTTCTTCAAGCCTCTTTTCGCGTTGGCGAATTTCTTCACTTTCAGCTCCTATTGTGTTTTCTAGGTCATCACGTAATCTTTTTGTTTCTTCACGAGTTAACATTCGAGCGCTTCTAGTTAGGACTTCTGCTTCTCGTCGTGAATGTTTCTTTAAGGAAGATTCTGTACTATGAAGAGCGCGACGAATTTGTCGTTTTTGATCTTTACGAATCCATACCATGCCTACCAACAGGGCTATAGCAACTGTTATCCAAGAAGCCCAAAACTCAACTGATGCTAATATGCCGTGCATGATTTAATTGAAGTCTAGTTTTCCGTCTGGAGTAATAGTTGCATTCATATCAATGTCGTGAGCTTCTTTTGGCACACGTTGAACTATTTGCTCTTGAAAACAAATACCGAATAAAATTGCTCTCAAGTTATTTAAAATTTGGTCGTAATAGCCACCCCCTCGACCTAATCGACCACCAAGCCGGTCAAATGCTACTCCAGGTATAACCGCTAAGTCCAGATGGTTCATATCTATTTCTTTGCAAATTGATGCAGGCTCCATAATGCCGTAACGACCAATGGATAGATCATTTTTACTTCTAATAACGCAGGGTACATATTGTGATCTATCATTGTCATAACGGGGAAGGGCGATAGTTTTGCCATTTTTCAACCCGTTCTCAATTAAATGATTTACATTCAATTCAGTGTTAATATTGCAATAGAGCAATACGGATCCACTGTTTAACCATTGAGTTGTTTTAATAAGGTGGCTGCATGCCGCAGAAGACTGCCTAATCATTTCTTTTTCAGTAATGCCTTCTTTTACAAAATGCATTCTCTCTCTCATCTTTTTCTTTAGTAAAGGAATGTCTGAGCTATTGTCAGGCGCGAGAAAATCATTTTTCATTTTATGCTCCTATTTATTTTCTGATTTGGAGAACTGGCTTCTCCAGAAATCAACTCGTGCCTTTATTTTTTTTTCCACTCCCTGTTCGGTAGGTTCGTAAAAACATTTTTTTTCTCCCAGATAATCTTGAGGAATAAAGTGATTTGGGAAATCGTGTACATATTTATAGTCCTTGCCGTGATTAAGTTTTTCAGCTCCCGAATAATGTGAGTCTTTTAAGTGTGGCGGAACAGGGAGTATGTTTCCTGTTCTTACATCATTTAGGGCAGCATCAATTGCCTTAATGACACTGTTGCTTTTATTTGCACAGGCTATGTATATAGCTGCTTCAGCAATTGGTATTCGAGCTTCCGGCCATCCTATGAATTCAGCTGCCTGAAATGCTGCATTAGCTAGAACTAGTGCCATTGGATCTGCCAATCCTACATCTTCTGCTGCATGGATAATGATTCTTCTGGCTATGAATCTTGGATCTTCTCCGGCGTGAATCATTTTAGCTAGCCAATATAGAGTTGCGTCAGGATCACTGCCACGCATTGATTTTATGAATGCAGATATCGTGTCATAGTGACCATCTTCATCAGCATCGTAGACTACTGCTTTCTTTTGTATACATTGCTCAGCAACTTCTATTGAAATATGAATAACACCATCTTTACCCGGAGGAGTAGTTAATGTTGCGATTTCAATAGAATTTAATGCCTTTCGAGCGTCTCCACTAGCAGATTTAGATAAATGTTCAAGTGCCTCTTCGTCGATTTTGCAATTTAAATGTCCAAGCCCACGTTCTGTATCAAAGACGGCTCTTTTAAGTAGCTTCATTATATCTGATTCATTTAGTGGGTATAGTTCAAAAATCTGCGATCTGGATACTAGGGGAGAGTTAACAAAGAAAAAGGGATTGTGAGTTGTAGCACCAATTAATCTGACTGTGCCGTTTTCTACATCGGGTAGAAGTACGTCTTGTTGAGCTTTATTAAAACGATGTATCTCATCAATAAACAGAAGGGTTGAGGCTCCGGTGTTAGCCAAGCGGTTAGACGCAGAATAAAGTGTTTTTCTCATCTCAGAAACGTTAGATTCCACTCCGCTTAGTCTTTCAAATTTACTTTTCGTTTGATTGGCAATTACTTGCGCTAAACTGGTTTTGCCAGTTCCTGGAGGCCCATAAAATATTAAAGATTGTATGCGATCAGCTTCAATTGCACGTCTAAGTAAATTTCCTGGTGCGAGTATATGGGATTGGCCGTGGTATTCTTCCAATTTACTCGGGCGCATACGGGCTGCTAATGGAATATAGTCGTGGTTGGGCGTTGACTTTTCCTGAGTCATATTGATATCCGATTCTGATAATTCAGTTTTGGAAAACAATTCGCCGTTCACGTGAGTAAGATATCAACTAATTGAATAGCTGCGAAAGAAAAAACCTGCAGCTTTTATAACCGCAGGTTTTTATAACCCCGCCAGTGCCGTGTTGAACTAATCCGATGAACGGAAGGTATAAGTGGATCCGGCTCGTCGTACATCGCGACTTCCAGTAAAGGCCTGTCGGTCACAACTCGAGTGCAGGTTCCTTACCCAGTAGAACTAAGGTCCAGGGACTGTTGCAAATCACGCACACCAGTAGGAAATTTTTCCCGTAAAAAGATTGTTGCATATAGAGATTAAATTGGCCAAGCACAAAACAATGAAACTGTTTGTAAATTAGAAATTATATTTCAATTATGAAAAAATTAACCTAAATTATAATTTACGCTTTTATAAACAGGCATACTGAGTATCTTTTTTCGCCGTCGTTCTGAGCTATAGAAACAGGGTAGGGAGGATTATAAGCTGGAAGGGTTTTTTGGCTTAAGGATTTTAGATCGTTAATGGATATAAACAAAATACGGAATTTCAGTATCATTGCGCATATTGACCATGGAAAGACAACTCTTTCTGATAGGTTGCTTCACCTGACCGGAACAATCTCGGATCGAGAAATGGAGAATCAATTACTCGATTCGATGGATTTGGAAAAAGAGCGCGGCATAACCATCAAGGCTCATCCAGTTACAATGTACTACGATGCAAAAGATGGTGAAAAATATGAATTAAACTTAATCGATACTCCAGGCCATGTGGATTTTACTTATGAGGTATCAAGAAGCTTAAGCGCTTGCGAAGGAGCTTTGTTGATAATTGATGCAGCGCAGGGGGTTGAGGCTCAAACTGTCGCTAATGTCAATTTGGCGATGAATCATAATTTAGCTATTATTCCAATCATTAACAAAATAGACCTGCCGCATGCCGATATACCAAATGTTAAAAAACAATTAGAGGATATACTTGCTATTCCTTCTGAAGAGGCAGTGCTTGCTAGCGCTAAGGAAGGAACAGGTATAGAGAATGTGCTAGAAACAATAGTTAAAAGAATTCCTCAGCCCAAAAAAGGCGATGTGAATTCAACACAAGCGCTTGTTTTTGATTCATATTTTGATTCGTATCGGGGAGTGGTTGCGCACTTGCGTGTATTTAGCGGTTCTTTTAAAGCGGGCATGCAGGTCAAGATGCTTCATACAAATAAGACGGTTGAAATAAAGGAAGTAGGAAGCTTTAATCCAAAGCCATATAAGAGACCTGAACTCGCAGAAGGGGAAACAGGATATTTGACGGCAAATATTAAATCTCCGTCTGATGTTAAAATTGGTGACACCCTTACGGATTCCAGAAATCCCGCAAAAGCTTTGCCCGGATTTCAGGAAATAAAACCAATGGTTTTCAGTGGTATTTATCCAATAAACTCAGCCGACTATGAACACCTTAAAAGCAATCTTGCTAAATTGCAGCTCAATGACTCTGCATTTTTTTACCAGGCTGAGAGTTCTGCTGCACTTGGCTTTGGATTTCGCTGCGGGTTTCTTGGATTATTACACTTGGAGATAATACAGGAGCGTCTGCGCCGAGAGTTTGGAATGGACATCATCGCCACATATCCTAGTGTAATTTACAAGGTAGTTACTACAGATGGAAAATTAGTAGATATAGACAATCCTGTTTATTTACCTGAACCCAATTACATTACAACCATATCTGAGCCAATGGTCGATGCATATCTTATGTGTCCGAATGAATATATTGGGGATATGATGAACCTTACAGCAGAAAAAAGAGGAGTTATAAATGAAACTGAAACACTCGATTCTGTCAGAGTTATACTAAAGGGAAGAATACCTTTGAATGAAATATTGATAGATTTTCATGATCGAATAAAGAGTATTACCAGAGGGTATGGGTCGCTAGATTATGAGCACAGCGGATACGAAGCGGCAAAAATGGTAAAATTAGACATGTTAGTTAATGGTGAGCCTGTAGATGCTTTTTCTTTAATTGTTCATAGAGATAAAGCCGAGCAACGAGGCAGGGCGCTAGCGGAAAAGCTTAAAGATGTAATTCCTCAACAGCAATTTAGAGTAGCAATACAAGCTGCAATAGGTGGGAAGATTATTGCAAGAGCAACGGTTAATGCTTTACGAAAAGACGTTACTGCAAAATGTTATGGTGGTGATATCACCCGTAAACGCAAATTACTTGAGAAGCAAAAAGAAGGTAAAAAAAGAATGAAGACAATTGGCTCCGTAAACATACCTCAAAGTGCATTTATTGAAGTGCTTAAAGCATAGATGAATTTTTTATATTATTTCAGATGGCTTATATCGTATCGATTTCGATCTGCTGCAGAATTACGCCATCATGCACAAAAGATGGTTAATCATCAGAGGGACCTGCTAAAGAATGAGAACTTACAGGAAGTTCAGGATGCGATTAACAATCTTCATAATGTTCTTAATTATGATTATAGTAAGGATAATCTTGATGTAGCTATTTCAAAACTTGAAAAAATTGGTAGCGAAAAGTTAATACAATATCCAAATCCTAAATTAAGGGAAAATATTGAAGTAGCTTTGTTTGCTGTTGCGATTGCGATGAGTATTAGGACCTTCTTTTTCCAGCCTATGGGGATTCCCACTGGGTCAATGCAGCCTACTTTATATGGAATCACAGAGGGGAATTTAATCGAAAACGAAGAATCAATAACAGGAGTAAAAGGTTTTTTTTACGGGTGGCTGAATGGTGTTTCTCACTATCACTTAAAATCTGAAGGAGATTGGAAATTAAAAGAAATAGAAAGCGTTCGCCCCAAGTTTAAGTTCTTAAAACGACAAAAATTTAGGTTCATTGACCAAAATACAGGTGAGGAGATAATACGTGATATATCACCTCCATTAGACAGCAAAAATAAAAGTTTGTTTAAAGAATATAAAAGGGGAGTGACGGGGAGCTTTTTATCTAATCAAAATTTTATAAAGAATTCACATAATGGTTATACTTACCAAAAGGGTGAGGATATTTTTAAAATGAAAAGGGAATCTGGTGACCATTTACTTGTAAACAGATTGATATATAATTTTAGAAAGCCAAAAAGAGGTGAAATAATTGTTTTTGAAACCAAAGGAATACAATCACTGGATCAAGATCTATTTTATATAAAACGATTAAT
>MDTE01176555.1_pt1 | contig 12942 bp, 12 predicted proteins | sample 811231 | NCBI WGS metagenome assembly MDTE01 (sample SAMN05326651, study PRJNA326480) | marine metagenome | isolation source: seawater | place: Indian Ocean: Red Sea | collected 2010
AATGCGTGCAGCTGACCAGTACTAATAGCTCAATTGGCTTGATTTATGCACTGAAAAAAATTTTCATTTTTAATTGATTTAATTATCTAAAATCTCTTTTAGTTATTCTAGATCCCACATCTAAATTTCTTTTTGATGTTTTCCCTAGAAGTTTAGACCATTTATCCACAGACAAACTATATCCGGGTCGAATTCTTCTTATATTTTTTGTTGTAAATTTTTCACCTTTTTTTATATCTTTTACCACATAGATAGATCTCTGAAACTTTACATTTTTGAGCTCATTTCCGCTTCTTAAAAATCTTTTCCCACCCATCAATGTCCATGCTTTAATTAAATCATTTTTAAACTTTTTAATTTCTCTTCCTTTTATAGAAAATTCAATATCAAGACCTTTTTTTTGTCCTTCCAGAGCAATATGTTTCTCAATTATTCTTGCACCTTTAGATACAGCCAACATTGCAACAGAGTTGTCTATCGAATGATCAGAGAAACCAATTTCACAATTAAATTTTTTTTTTAAAATACTAATATTATTTAGATTAAAATCTTCGTTTCTTGCAGGATATGAGCTTACACAATACAGCAATACAAGCTTTTTACATCCTGAACTTTTTGCAATTTTATATACATTATTTATTTCTTTTAGGCTTGCTAAACCAGTCGATATTATTACTGGTTTTTTAGTTTTACATACCTTTTTGACCAAATTAATATCTTTCATTTCAAATGATGAAATTTTATACATGTTTGCATTTATTTTTTTTAAGACATCTACACCTTCATCGTCATAAGGTGTGCTAAAACAAGGAATTCCAATTTTTTTTGAATAATCAAATAGTTTTTTCTGCCAACTCAAAGGTGTTTGCGCTTCTTTATAAAGATTCCATAGATTATAACCTTTCCACAATCCTTCATTTACTAAAAAATCTTTTTTATTTGAGTTTATCGTCATATTTCTTGGTTCATATGTTTGTAATTTTACAATGTCGGCGCCATTTTTTTTTGCGGTATGAATTAATTTTTTTGCATTATTAATACTACCGTTATGGTTAGCTGAAATTTCTGCAATTAGCACAGGAGGTGATTTTCGATCAAATATTTTATTAATTATTTTTTTCATTTTTTAATTTTATTCTAGAGCTCTATTTAAATAGAAACCTTCAGCAAACTTAACCCCACAACTTACACCTCTTGTACTTGCTAAAGATTTTATTGCTTTAAGAGATCTGCTATGGGGATAATCTCTAATTTCATTCTTATAAAATTTTATCAATTTAATTTTCTCCTCAATATTTTTTGAAACATCTATAAAAAAATTTGGTTGAAATTGCTTTCCATCATATAACGCCCATTCTGTACTAGACGGTATTTCAAAACTTAGAATTTTCTTTACAGTAAGTTTATTTATGGGTCTGCAAGCTGTCATCACTGCTTCAAAAGTCTTTTTGTGATCAATATTTAGACAATGTGAATAATGAGTAAAAATAATATCTGGTTTTATAGACCTTATTTGTTTTTCTACTTTTTTTACAATCTTTAACAAAGGAATTTTATCCATTTGATTATCAGGAAAATTAAAAAAAATTGGCTTTGGTATTGATAGATATTTAAATAATTTTAAGCATGAATTTTTTCTTTCTTCAATTTCTTTTAATTTATTTTTACCTCTTGATGAAACCCCATTTGTCATAAAAATAATGTTAATATTATTTTCATTTTTTAGTTTTGATATAGTTCCTCCACATCCTAAAATTTCATCATCAGGATGAGCAGCGATTATTAAAATTTTATTATTTTTCATTTTTTTTTAATTTTAACTTTAGCCTCAATCAAATTCTTTTTTTTTTTAATATCATTAAATATAAATTTAAAATCTTTCAATTCAATAAATGCATTTGGATATCCTGGTGCATCTAACATTCTCAAAAAATCATAAATTTTATTAAGTGAGTAAGCTTTTGATATTTTTATTTTACTTTGAGATGGTTTTCTTCTTTTAAAAAACGTGGCAGTTCCAATTTGTTTTTCAAATTTTATATTTTTTTTTTTAATTAATTTGTTTATCATATTCAAACACAAGGCTTCCATGTTTTCATAAATTTTTTTCGCATTTCCTTTTAACTCAAATTTTTTTTTCATACATATTGGTCCTGCATCTAATTTTCTAGATACTCTAAATGCTGTAATTTTAGTTTTTAATATTTTTTTTAAAATTTGATTTTGAATTGGACTTCCCCCTCTACCCTTTGGTAAATCTGAAGCATGAAACTGTATACAAATATAATTAGTGTATATATCTTCAGGAATTAATTCAGACCAATGAATAAAAAATATTATTTTTGGTTTAAATTTGTTTATTTTTATTTTATTTAATTTTTTAAAAACCTTAATATTTTTTTTTAGATTTCTAAAATTTTTTTCATTCCATATTTTTTTTGTTACAATCGCATAACTCATAATCTTGATATTTTAATTTTAAATTTTTTTCCAAAAATTTTAAAAAATGCAGGATAATTTTTATAATCTGAAATTCTTAGTAAGTTAAATTGATTTTTCAAAGTATCATTTATGTTTAATTCACTGTCTGAAGGGATTCGTTTTTTATAAAATGAACTTTTTCCACTTTTTTTCAAAAATTTAGGCGCACTTTTTTTTTTTTCTAAATGGTTTATGAATTTTTTAATTAGTTTTAAATTTTCAAAAAGTTGAATTTCCTTTATTTCCTGAAAAATTAGATCTTTTCTTATTTTAACTAGCTTTTGATAGTATATCGATCCACCATCTATTTCACTGCTTGCTTCAATTAAAGAAAAAAAAATCTTATCTTTTTTTTCAAGTATTTGCCAAGTTAGTGGCGACATACCTTTGCCTTTTGGCAAGTTAGATTCATGAGGAATTAAATTATTTCTTGAATAAAGTAAATATTTTTTTGGTATTTTTGTAAAGTAACTAAAAATAATATTAATGTCATACCCTTTTTTTAAATTTTTATAGCTTTCAAAAAAAATAATAGTATTTGAATATTCATTTAAATATTTTCTTATTTGTAATTTATATTTATTAGCCCATGATCTTTTGCTAATTAATATTTGTATTTTCATAGTTTTATTATATATATTTAATAGTGTCTGATAACAAATATCTCAAAATAATTTCTAAAATTGAAAAAATTAGATCAAAGAATAATGTAAATTGGATGAATATTCTAAGATTAGCTTTCAAGTTAGATCCACAGTCAGCAAAAAAAATAATGAAAAAAATCAATTACGATGATAAACAAATTTCCAAACTTTTAACAAAGTTAGGAAAGTAAATGAGATCTTAAAAATTTAAGAGCCTTTTTAGATAATTTAAAAAAAAATTAAATAATTGATATAAAGTTTTCATATAATATAGATTAATTATGAATCCTAAAGATAATATTGCGATATTTCTTGCAGCACGGTCTGGGTCAAGAAGATTACCTAATAAACATTTTTATCTATTAAATTCAAAGTATTCAGCAATTGATATTTGTATAAAGAGATTAAAAAAGTCAAAATATGTCAATAAAATTTTTTTATGCACTACAAAAAAAAAAGAGGATGACAAATTTAAAAAAGTAAGTGAAAATCATAATATAAAACTATTTCGTGGAAGTGAAAATAACGTTTTAAAAAGATTCATAGATTGTGCGAAAGAGAACTCAATAACTAATATTGTTAGAATTACAGCGGATTGTCCTTTGATAGATCCGCAATTAATAGATAAATGTTTACAAATACATATAGATAAAAAACTTGATTACACCTCAAATATTTTAAAATTAAGTTATCCAGATGGACTAGATGTTGAGATAATTAAACTAAATGCATTAATAAAATCACAAAAATTAAAAAAGAAAGATGTGTATAACTGTGAACATGTAACTGCATTCATAAGGTCTTCCAATTTATTTAAAAAATACAATTTAGCTAATTTAGAAAATTTTTCAGATAGAAGATGGACTTTGGATAATAAAAAAGATCTTATATATTTAAGAAGGGTTTTTAAGCATTTTTCCCCTGATATAAATTTTTCCTGGAAAAAATTAATTGTAGCAGAAAAAAATTATAAGTTCCTAATGAATATAAAAAACAGAATAAATAATAAAATTGAATTTAAAAAAAAAATTATAATTGGTTGTGCAAATTTTACACAAAATTATGGATTAAATTCAAAAAAAGTTAGTTTTATTGAAATAAAAAAAATCTTGAATTTGGCAAAAAAAAATAAAATATCTCAAATAGACACTGCAGCAAGTTATCTTGAAGATAATTTATTATTTAAAAAAAATAATTTTAAATTTAATATAATAAGTAAAGTAAAACCAGGTACAAAATGGACATCACTAAAATATTGTAAAAAAGAATTGGATTTGCAATTAAAAAAACTAAATCATAAAATTGATACAATATTATTTCATGATTTAAAAATACTTTACAAAAAAGAGGGAAAAATAATTTTCAATAATTTAAAAATTTTAAAAGAAAAAGGTTATTTTAATAAAATTGGTATTTCAATTTATGATCCTAGTTGTTTGAGTTATTTAACTTCAAAATATGAAATTCAAGTTGTTCAGTGTCCATATAATATTTTTGATAAAAGAATTATTGAAACTGGATGGTTTAGTAAACTTAAAACAAAAGGTATAGAAATTCATGCAAGATCAATTTTTCTTCAAGGATTATTAGTAAATAATGATTATTCTAAAATAGAGTATTTTAAAAAATGGAAAAAAAAATTTTCTGTATTTTACGAATATTTAAAAAAAAATAAAATATCAAATATTGATTACTGTATTAATGATTTAATCAAGCATGATTTTGATTATATAGTGGTAGGAATTGATAGTTACAAAAATTTAAATCAAATTCTAAATTTTAAACTATTGAAGAATCAAAATAAAATAATTGATTTTAAATTAAATGATCTAAAATTAATAGATCCTAGAGAATGGAAAAGATATGAAAATTAAAAATGGTATAAATTTTTATAAATATGCAAAAAAAATAATTCCTGGTGGCACAACCTTATTTTCAAAAAGATCTGAATTACATCTTCCTGATAAATGGCCCGCATATTTTTCAAAAGCAAAAGATACTTTTGTTTGGGATTTAAAAGGAAATAAGTATTTGGATATGTTTTGTGCTGTTGGCACAAATGCTCTAGGTTATTCAAATGATCAAGTAAATAAATCGGTCATTAAAAAAATCTTTAAAAGCAATATGTCATCTCTAAACTGCCCAGAAGAAGTAGAGCTAGCTAAAAAGTTAATTAAGCATCACTCTTGGGCTTCGATGGCAAAATTTACAAGAGGGGGTGGAGAGGCAAACGCAGTTGCTATAAGAATAGCAAGATCAAATACAAAAAATAAAAATGTAGCTTTTTGTGGTTATCATGGTTGGCATGACTGGTATTTATCAGCAAATATTAATTCAAAAAAAAATTTAGACCAACATTTAATGTCAGGTTTAAACTATGATGGTGTACCAGATAATTTAAGAAACACTTCTTTCCCTTTTCCATATAATGATTTTGATTACCTTCTAAAATTGGTTAACACACAAAAAATTGGAATTATTAAAATGGAGGTTATGAGAAATATCAAACCACAAAACGATTTTTTAAAAAAAATTAGAGCACTTTGTAATAAAAAAAAAATTATTTTAATTTTTGATGAATGTACAACTGGGTACAGAGAAAACATGGGTGGAATTCATTTGAATTATAAAGTTTATCCAGACTTAGCAATATTTGGAAAAGCTTTAGGAAATGGATTTGCTATAAATGCAGTAATTGGAAAAAAACATCTAATGCAAAAATCTGAGAATACTTTTATAAGTAGTACTTTTTGGGGAGAAAGAACAGGGTATGTAGCTGCGCTTTCTACAATAAATGAGTTTGTAAGAACAAATGCTTTCAAAAAAATTAAAGAAAATGGAAAAAAAATAAAACAGATATGGAATACATTGTCATCAAAACACAAAATTCCTATAAAAGTAATGGGATCAGACAGTATACCTTCGTTTGAATTTAAAGATAACCATAATTTAAATAAAACTTACTTAACTTATAAAATGTTAGAGAATAAAATTTTAGCTACAAATGTCATTTATGTTAATATTTTCCATAACGGGAAAAATTTAAAAAAATATGAAAGAGTATTAAATAATGTTTTTTTTAATATTTCTAAAAAAAATATAAAAAAAATAATTAAAACAAAGTTAAGTTTTAAACCAATAAATAGAATTAATTAATCATGAAACCAATACCCTATGGAAAACAATTTATTGATGAAATGGACATTAAGTCAGTATCTGAATCTCTAGCTAAAGAATTAATTACTACAGGACCTTTGGTTAAAAAGTTCGAAAAGAAATTAAGCAGTTATTTTAACTCAAAAAAAAGCTATGTTTGTAGCAGCGGGACAGCTGCAATCCATCTCTCTTTAATGTCTTTAAATTTAAAAAAAAAAGATGTGATATTAATGCCAGCAATTAATTTTATTTCATCTTTCAATGTAGCTAGATTAATGGATCTGAAAGTATTTTTGACCGATGTAGATCAGAATACAGGTCAGACTACTCCAGATAAAATTGAAGAGTGTATAAAAAAAAACAAAATAAAAAACGTTAAAGCTATTATTGTAATGCATCATGGTGGATATCCTCAATTTTCTAAAGAATTTTATCTCTTAAAAAAAAAATATAATTTTTTTATAATTGAAGACGCTTGTCATGCACTAGGAGCAGAATATTTTTATAATAAAAAATTAATTAAAACTGGTTCTTGTAAACATTCTGATATTTGTACTTTTTCTTTACATCCGGTAAAAACAATTACTACTGGCGAAGGTGGTGTTGTAACAACAAATAATAAAAAGATATCAGATAAAATTAAATTATTGAGAAGTCATGGAATCAATAGAAATTCTAAAGAATATTGGAAATATGATATTTTAGAACACGGATTAAATTACAGGTTATCAGATATCAATTGTGCACTAGGTTTATCCCAGTTAAAAAAAATAAATCATCTTCTGAATAAGAGAAAAAAAATATACTTTAAATATAAAAAAGAGCTACAGAATTTTAATCCATTTTTAAAAGTTCCCTGTTATTCAGACAATGTTAAGGGTTCTTATCATTTGTTTATAATAAATATAATGTTTAATAAAATTAAAAAAAATAAAGATCATTTTATAAAATATTTAAATAGAAATAATATTTTCCCTCAATATCACTACATTCCAATTTATAAGTTTAGTATTTATAAAAAAAATAAAACTAAATTAGTAGGATCTGAAAAATTCTATAAAAATGCTGTGAGTATACCAATTTATCCAAGTTTAAAAACTATAGAACAAAATAATATTATAAGAGTGATAAAAAATTATTTTAAATTATTTTATTAATTACTAAATATTATTAGTGTGATATATTTAATTTAATATAAGATAATGATTGATAACAATAACTTTTTTATAAGTAATTTAAAAAATGTAGTTTTTTTTGGTCACAGTGAGGTTTTAAAAGAATTAATTAAAATTAATAAATCAATTAATTTAGATTCCCTTTTAATAACTAGCTCTGATCAGTTAAATAAGATAGACGATAAAATAGTAGAATTAAAAATTTTTGATAAGCTTGATAAAAAATTTACAAATTTTTTATTAAAAAAAATTAAAATTGAAAATACACTTTTTATAAGTATAGGCGCACGTTATATTTTCAAAAAAAAATTAATTGAAAACTTTTTTTTATATAATCTGGTAAATTTTCATGGAACAAGACTACCCCTAGACTCAGGTGGTGGAGGTTTTTCATGGAAAATTATGAGAGAAGATAGAATAGATAATCAATTAGTTCACCTCGTTGATGATGGTTTAGACACTGGTGATATAATTGACAGTTGTTTATCTTTGTTTCCTAAAAAGTGTAGCATACCAATTGATTTTGAAAAATATAGATTAAAACAGTTTATAATATTTTACAAAAAATTTATTAGCCAATTAAAAAAAGGAAAAAGATTTAGATTAAAACCACAATTAAGCTATTTGGGAAGATACAATCCAAGATTAAATACAGAAATTGATGGACTGATTAATTGGGATATGGACTCACATGATTTATACAATTTTATAAATGCTTTTGACGATCCCTATAAAGGAGCATCTACATTTTTAAATAATAATAATTTAGGAAAATTATATATTAAAAAAGTACATCTTCACGCTGGAGACAGTTCAAATCATCCTTATATGACTGGTATTGTCTCAAGACACGATGATAATTGGATTGTAGTTTCTACCAAATCTAAACATATGTTGCTAATAGAAGAGATACTTAACTCTAAAGGTGAAAATGTAATTAAAAAAATAAAAGTGGGAGATAGATTTCATACTCCTAAAATTGAATTAGAAAAATCAAGAAAAAAAAGAAGTTTCATCGGCACCAAAGGTTTAATAAAAAAATAAATATGAAAGTCTTTACTAATTAAAAAAAAGTTATAAACCTATCAAGGTTAGTTATTAAATGACTGTCTTAATAAAATCATTAGCAAGAAAACTGTTATCTTATGGAAAAATTAGAAATAATTTTTGCTTTTTAAGAGCAATTTATTTTTGCAAAATAAAAAAGAATATGATGGATTTTAAAAAAGTTTCAGACGAAACTTGGAAAAATACTCTAGATTCAAATAAAAGAGTTGTTTTTAATAAAAATATTAATTTACCCAAAAAACGTGGTCATGTTAGTATCTTAGATATTGGTAGATCGTTAGCTGGAGGAAGTGCTAGCTTGTTGTTGAAAGCTATACAAAAAAAATATGATAAATCTGATTATAAAAATTTAAAAATTTTAAGTGTTGGACCAAGAGCTGAAGGTGAAATATTTAATATTTTTTCACATGGTTTTGAATTTAAGAATATAAAAGGAGTTGATTTATTTTCATATTCACCTTTAATAGATTTAGGGGATATGCACAATCTTAATTTTGATGATGAGGAATTTGATATTGTGTTGATGGGATGGTGTTTAGCTTATAGTAATAATAAACAAAAAGCTTTATCAGAAGTAAAACGAGTTTTAGCAAAAAATGGGACATTAGTGGTTGGATATAGTGTAAATAGAAATGAGACAGATGAGGATCAAATTAAAAAGAGAGGATACTTAATTAGATCTCCATTTCATCAAATAAAATCTTTAGAAAATTTAGATGAATTAGGGAAATCTTTAGGTTTTAAGATGTTCTACTCAAAAAATTATAACAAAAATTCTTCAGATAGATTTATTTATGGTGCAACAAAATAATTTGAGAATTAATTATCTTTCTGAAGGTTATCTGATAATCAAATCCCTTCATCAAAAAGAATACATCTCAACAATACGAGAAAAAATGATAAATTTATCCTCAAAACCAATAAATGAACATGAAATATTTTTAGATGAAGATGTTCAAAATCTCATTTTAAACGAAAAATTGATCAATATTGTTAAAGAAATATTAGATACAAACAATTTACTTTATTATTGTGACAGCAGCATTGTAAATCATGTAAATCCTTTTAAAAATAAAAATGGTTTTCACAACGATGCTCGAGGTGAGGATCAAAATATCTCATACGATGAAGAATATCCAATTATTAGAATTGGAATATATTTTGAAAATTACAAAAATTTTAGTGGAGGATTAAAAATAAAAAAAAAATCACATAAATATTTCATATTTAATTTTAGACGAGTCTTTGCAGACACATTAAGATTATTAAAAATAATTTTTACAAAAACTAGATATAGCTTTAAATCACTAAAACTTGGAAAAAGTATAAATTTAGAGTTAGAAGAAGGTGACATTGTAATTTGGAATTTAAGAACTCATCACTGTGGCACTTCTAGAAGATTAAAAATATTCCCAAAAATTTGTTTACAACCACATTTTGAAAAATTATTGCCCAATTTTTTATTTTTACCAACTCAATATAAAGAAAATAGGTGCGCTATTTTTACAACTTTTGCAAAAAACGACCTAAATAATAAAAATATTTTAGGTTATATTAAAAAAAAACTAAATTTAAATAGATTAGAAAAACTAAAGTCAAATTCTGGATTAGTGAAAAAGTTTAAACAACTGGGATGTGAGTTTCCAGATATTATTTTATAAAAAGGAACTTTGTATTTAAATGATCAGGAACTAATTGATTAGATCATACTTAATTTAATGGAATGAATTTTTTAAAAAAGATCATATATATTTTAACACCCCAAGAAAGAAAATTAGCTATTATTCTATTATTAATGATATTAGGGATGGGTTTTCTTGATATGTTGGGAGTAGCTTCAATTATGCCATTTATTGCTATTCTTTCGAATCCAGAAATTATTGATAGTAACTCAATACTTAATTTCATTTATAAATTTTCACAAAATTTTGGAGTGACAAACAAATCAGAATTTATTTTTTTGTTTGGTGTATTAGTTTTTTCATTATTAATCTTTTCATTAAGTTTCAAAGCATTGACAATTTATGCACAGATTAGGTTTAGTGCTATGCGAGAATACAGCATTGGTAAACGTTTAGTTGCTGGTTTTTTAAACCAGCCCTATAGCTGGTTTTTAAATCGACATAGTGCTGATTTAGGAAAAACCATACTATCAGAAGTAAGTTTAGTTATTAGTCATGGTATTAAACCAATTATGAATCTTATTACTTATAGCACAATCACTTTGATGTTAGTAGCTTTATTAATTTTAGTTGACCCTAAGTTATCAATTATTGTTGGTTTAACTTTAGGAATAGCATACAGCATAATTTATAAATTTACTCGAAGTTTCTTAAAGCGTATAGGAGAAGAAAGGATGAGGGCTAATGAAGACCGCTTTAAAATTATCACCGAAGCTTTTGGTGCAGCCAAAGAAATTAAAGTAAGTAATCTCGAACAAATTTATACTCAACGCTTTTCTGTACCAGCCAAAACATCAGCTAGGCATGCAGCCTCTGCACAACTAATAAGCAATTTACCAAAATATGCTTTGGAGGCAATTGCTTTTGGAGGTATGGTATTGATGATACTTTATTTAATCTCAAGAAGTGGAACATTTGTAGAAGCTTTACCAATTATCTCTCTTTATGCTTTTGCTGGTTACAGATTAATGCCAGCAATTCAACAAATATATGTTTCCTTTAGTCAATTAAGGTATATTGGAAGTTCATTAGACTCTCTTTATGATGATTTAAGAGATATGAAAAAATTTAATGATAATAGTAAAAATAATTATTTTTCTTTAAAAAAAGAAATCAAATTAAATAAAGTTAATTATAATTATCCAAATTCTCAAAGAACTGCATTAAAAAATATCGATTTAATTATACCAAGTAGTTCAACAGTAGGATTGGTTGGATCAACTGGAAGTGGAAAAACAACTTTAGTTGATATTATTCTTGGTTTGTTCGAGCCTAATTCTGGCAATTTGTTAGTCGATGGCCAAATAATAAGTAAAAATAATGTTCGTTCATGGCAAAAATCTATTGGTTATGTCCCTCAACAAATTTTTTTAGCAGATGACACAGTTGCGGCTAACATAGCTTTTGGAAAAGAAAAAAATGAAATAGACCAAAAAGATGTGGAGCTAGCATCAAAGATAGCTAATCTTCACGAGTTTGTAGATAAGGAATTGCCACAAAGATACAACACAATAATTGGTGAAAGAGGAGTGAGATTATCGGGCGGACAACGTCAACGTATTGGTATAGCTAGAGCATTATATCACAAACCTAAAGTATTAATATTGGATGAAGCTACAAGTGCTTTAGATAATCTTACAGAGCAAGCCGTAATGCAGGCAGTTCAAAATATAGGGAAAGATATTACAATAATTTTAATTGCACACCGTTTGAGCACTGTTAAAAAGTGTGATAGAATTTTTCTATTAGAGAAAGGCCAATTAAAAGAACAGGGAACATTTGAAGAGTTGATTCAAAAAAGTGATCAATTTAGAGCCAGTGCTTCAGAAATTTAAAAATGCTTAAAAATTCTTCAATACTAATTACAGGAGGAACAGGTTCCTTTGGTCAAATATTTGTGCCTTTAACACTGAAAAAATATAATCCAAAAAGATTAGTTATTTTATCTCGTGATGAAATGAAGCAATGGGAAATGGCAAAACTATATCAGAAAGATCCGAGAGTACGTTTCTTTATCGGAGATGTAAGAGACAAAGATAGATTATACAGAGCTTTGAGTGGTGTAAATTACGTAGTTCACGCAGCGGCAACCAAAATAGTTTCCTCAGCTGAATATAACCCATTTGAGTGTATAAAAACTAATGTCAATGGTGCAATGAATTTGATAGATGCTTGTATAGATCAAGGAGTAAAAAAAGTAGTTGCTCTTTCTACTGACAAAGCAAGTAGTCCTATAAATCTTTATGGAGCAACAAAATTAGCATCAGATAAATTATTTGTTGCGAGCAATTCATCTTATGCATCTGGACATAAGACTTGTTTTTCTGTTGTTCGTTATGGAAATGTAATGGGGTCAAGAGGTTCAGTAATTCCATTTTTTATGAGCATCAAAGCAAAGGAAAAAATACCTATAACAGATACTCAAATGACACGCTTTATGATTACACTAGAGCAGGGTGTTGATTTAGTATGGCATGCTTTTAAAGACATGAGAGGTGGGGAAATATATGTAAAAAAAATTCCATCTATGAAAGTTGTGGATATTGCTAAAGTTGTTGCACCTAAGGCGAAATTAAAAATTGTTGGAATAAGACCAGGTGAAAAACTTCATGAACAAATGATAGGTTCTGAGGATGCAAATTTTACTTATGAATATAAAAAGCATTATAAAATATTACCCCAAATTAATAGTTGGGGAAAAGACATTAAACGTATAAAAAATGGCATTAAAGTAAA
>MDTE01091807.1_pt1 | contig 12940 bp, 10 predicted proteins | sample 811231 | NCBI WGS metagenome assembly MDTE01 (sample SAMN05326651, study PRJNA326480) | marine metagenome | isolation source: seawater | place: Indian Ocean: Red Sea | collected 2010
CGTCCAGCGAGCGAGCGCACACGCCGGGCCTCAACCACATGGGCTGGGAGATGGAGAACGAGCAGGAGCTGATAGAAGCTTACCAACGCGCCATCGAATACGATCTTCCGATCTACCGGTTGATCGATCACCAGACCGCACACAGCGTATACCTGTTCGACCCCGACGGTAACGAAAATGAAATCTATGCCGACATAATTCCAGATTGGCGCACTTTCTTCGAAACTCAGGAAGGGCGTCCGGTGACGGGTTCATGGGAGCCGAACCCAGATTCGGCGCTGACTGAGCGACGCTTTAACCTCGACCCAGAGTGGCGCCGTGTAGAAGATGCAGCCGTGCACAGCAGGCGCTTCACCCATCTCGTCTATCTCACCGCCAACCATGGTGCGATGGTCGGCTACTATAGCGAGGTGATGGGGCTTGAGCGGGTGTTCGAATCTGGACCGGGTGACGTTGTTCTATTCAATGGCTCGGGATCGAACCATGCCTTTACCGTCGGTCTTATCGCGCAAGATCCGGGTGCAGCCGCTGCCGTGCACCACTACAGCTACCAGGCGGTCGATGAAGATGACCTGGTCGCGGCCGAGTCGCGCCTGCGGGCTTCCGGTCAGACGATCGAAAAGAAGGTCGACAATGCCAGCAAGCTGGCGCTGTTCGTGCGGGATCCAGACGACATGCTGTGCGAGTTCTATTTTGCGCGCGAGCCAGACTTCGCGTCTGCGATGGATGCCGATCCCGCGGACCGGCTCTACCTTATATAATGGATGCTAGTGATGGCAGGGAGCACGCGGGCCCGCATCAAGTGGGTTGAAGCACGCCGTTTCGTTGGTGAGTCCGGCACGGGCCACACCGTCGTGCTCGGCACCGGTAAGGATACTGAGGGCCGCACCCAGTGTCCAAGCCCGATGGAACTTGTACTGATCGGTACCGGCGGCTGCTCAGCCTTCGACGTCGTGCAGATCCTAGATAAGGGGCGCGAGCCGATTGAGGACTGCGTCGTCGAACTTGACGCCGACCGTGCCGACGGTGATCCCGCGGTCTTCACTCGCATTCATATGCACTTCGTCGTCAAGGGCCGCGGGGTTAATTCAGACAAGGTGGCTCGAGCGATCCAGCTGTCGCGGGATAAGTACTGCTCGGCTTCGGCGATGATGGCTAAGACGGCGGAGGTCTCCTCCGACTTCGAGGTGATCGATACGAGAGAGGCAGAAGCGGCCGCGTGAGCGATGACGCTAACCAGGGCACCGTTTAAAAGCCGCTGCATTATTCAGGCGAAAGTCAGCCGTCCACGGCGCGCGTTCGGAGCGTAAGCGGGCATTCGCCATAGAATCGGTTAGGACCGCTTTGTTTGCCTATGACCTCAATCTCGACTTGGCGTGCCCCGCCTTGATGGGTGACTTCACCCCCGAGACCTATTTGACGACTTCTCCCGTTTTACCGCCGAGCGTGCACTCGCGATAATGGAACAGGTCCTTGAAAAGCCATTCCGGACGTAGTGGTTCTCGTAGGCTTAGAAAGCCGGATGCTGGTTCGCTTGGGTCTTGGCGTGTAGAATCGTCGCGCTGCAAATACAGCGAGTGACAATGGCTGAACCGAGTATTTTTAAGGACGATCCGCAGGTGCGGGAGGAGTTGAGGCACAATTGGACGCGTGCTCAAGCCCTGGCGCTATACGCTGAGCCCTTCAACGATCTGCTCTATAACGCTCACACACTGCACCGCCGCTATCACCCGGCTAACCAAGTGCAGATAAGCACACTACTATCGGTGAAAACCGGAGGCTGCCCAGAGGATTGTGCGTACTGCCCGCAGGCGGCGCAGTACGACACTGGTGTGGACGCGGCCAAATTGATGGATATCGATGTGGTGCTGGCTGCCGCGCGCGCAGCACGCGACGGGGGTGCGTCTCGCTTTTGCATGGGGGCCGCGTGGCGCAGCCCTAAGGACAAGGATCTCAACGACGTCTGCGAGATGGTGCGGGAGGTTAAAGCACTGGGGCTTGAGACCTGCGTTACCCTTGGGATGTTGACGCGCAAGCAGAGCGAGCAGTTGCGCTCAGCCGGCCTAGACTACTACAACCACAACCTCGACACCTCGCCCGACTATTACGGTGAGATCATCACCACCCGCACCTATGATGACCGGCTCAACACGCTAGCGCATGTGCGCGACGCCGGTATCCATGTCTGTTGCGGCGGCATCGTTGGCCTAGGCGAAGATCGCGAGCATCGCGCTGGACTACTCGTTGAGCTCGGCAACCTTCCGCAGCATCCGGAAAGCGTGCCAATCAACATGCTGATGCAGGTAGAAGGCACGCCGCTGTTTGGTGCTGAGGAGATCGATCCGCTCGAGTTCGCGCGTACGATAGCGGTTGCCCGCATAATGATGCCGCAATCTGTGGTGCGGCTTTCCGCTGGCCGTGAACTGATGAGCGACGAGCTTCAAGCGCTGTGCTTCTTCGCGGGCGCCAATTCGATCTTCTGCGGTGACAAGCTATTGACGACCGCAAACCCCGCTCGTGACCACGACACGGAGTTGTTGTCGCGATTGGGCATAACACCGATGATCTGAACCCGTGGCAGATAGCAATATCGTGAGCGGTGCACCTTCTCAGCAGGGCGCTTGGCTTGCCCGCGGCGCGGCCGTTCTTGGCGTTATTGCGGTCCTCGGCAACCTGCTAGGCGTCCTCGTTCTTGGCGACATTCCCGAAGCCTATAAGCCAGGTCAGCTCGAGAGCTGGCTGAACGACAGCCTTGCTCATCCCGGCGATGCGACCTACAGCGCGATCTATTTCACCTTGGGCGTCTTGCTGATGGTGCCGTTCGCTGTAGCGCTGATGAGGCTGGTGCGTGGACCGCTGGCGGGTCTTGCCGTGCTCGGCGCGGCACTTATTGCCGCCGGCGCGCTGATAAACGGATCGGCGACGATGGCCCCCTTCGTAATCATCGAACAACTCCAGGGTGTGGTTGCGCCGGAAGATCCGGCGTTCCGTGCGACGGCGTTCGCGCTGCTCGGCTGGACCGTTACGATGGACGCCGTTTTCAACGCGCTGCTGGGCACGGGAATGATACTCGCCGGCGTCGCTATGTGGTGCGATTCTGGGTTCGGTCGAATAGCCGGCAGCTGGGGCGTGGTCGCCGGCGTTGCAACCCTGCCGGTGATGTTCCAGCCGGTCTCCTACGGTGCCGCGGAATGGCTGGCGGTCGCGGCGCCTTTGTGGGCTCTATGGATCCTGTGGGTCAGCATTCGGTTATGGCTCCTACCGAACCGTACTGCGGCCTGATGAGCTAACTGAGACGGTAGCGTCGGCCACCTCCGATTCCATCACGCCCCGCGATCAAATCGTGATCTAGGCGTTCTTTATAGAAATTGGGGTGGTGCCCAGGGGCGGAGTCGAACCACCGACACATGGATTTTCAGTCCACTGCTCTACCAACTGAGCTACCTGGGCCCTTGAAAGCCGTCGAACAATCGTGCCGCGCGAGGCGCTGGTTTATAGGGAATTCGAGCTGGCGTGTCCACCGAGTGCCAGCTGTAAATAGCGGTCGTGAGGTGCATTCGGTCCGCTAGTGGATGCTGTCGGATCCTGACTGTCCGCGTGTCTCGATCTGGTCGTAATCTGGTGGCTCTTCAGAACTGTACTCGTCATCGTCGGCAGCTTGGATCGCATATTGGCCATTTAGCCAGTTGGCAAGATCGCGATCGGCGCATCTGGCGCTGCAGAACGGCGAATACTTACGCGTGGATAGTGCGCTGCAGATCGGACAGGTTGGGCTAGATTTGGTGTTCACCGGTGAGCTTCCCTCCTAATTGACTGCTACGTCGAACGCATCGCGCCCGCGGCGGTCATCGATCTCAACGTCCGCCACCTTCCCGGTTCGCTCGCGCAAATGGTCGAGGAATTGCGAGGCTTTGTTTTCGAGGACCGCAGCGACATCGGTCGAAACTTTCAGCTTCAGGGCGCCGGTGGCGTTCGCTAAACCCTCGGCCTCGGCCTGCCGCAACACCTCGGCAGCGACCGCCTCGGCTCGCCGCGGCGCGGTCTCAGCGGTTGGGGCATCGCACAGCGATTCTGCGAGTGATTGGCGCACTCGCCGCCGTGTAAGTTCGAGTAAGCCTAACCTGCTGAGGTCGCCGATTCGGTGCTGCATCCGATCCCGGCTCAAGCTCCGGCGCAAGGTATCAATCACACTACCGATCTTGCGTCCGTCACCCATGTGAATGAAGTCGACTACGAATGTCCCCGATAAATTGCGCAGCCGCATCTGCCGCGCCAGCTCTGCCGCTGCCTCTCGGTTGGTTTCCTCTGCCGACCCCGTGCCCGACCCGCCGCCGGAGTTCACGTCGACGGTCGTCAATGCCGTGGTCGGCTCGATGACCAAAGATCCGCCCGAGGGCAGGGGCGCGAAAGGATTTAGGGCTGCGGTGATTTCACCTTCCACGTCGCTACCGAACAGTCCACGCGGACCGGTGTGGCGTAACAGCTGGTTGGCAAACCCCGGCATGGCTTCGTCGAGATAGCGCTTTGCTCGGTTGTAGCCGTCCTGGGTATCGACCACGATACGTTCGATCGCGGGGCCAGCGAAGTCGCGCACCGCAGCGACGAGGGGATCATCAGCATCCCGCAGAACCAGTGGCGCGTCGCCTTCGTCGCGGCGGCTGCGGATCTCGTGCCACCCGCGGCCGATCCTTTCAATTTCGTCGGCGATGTTTCGATCTCCAACGCGGCTCGCTGCGGTTCGAACGATGAAACCGCCGTCGAGTTCGGCCGCGTCGCCGGCTTCATCGACCACGTCCTGTAGTCGGTTGCGCTCGTCTTCGTCTTCAATGCGTCGCGAAACCGAGAGCATGTCGCGATAAGGTGCGTAGACTACGAAACGGCCTGGCAGCAAAATGTCGGTAGTGAGCCTCGGTCCCTTATCGGCATAGGCATCGGCTACGATCTGAACGACGATCGCTTCGCCTTCGGCGACGCGGCGGGTAATGCCGCGCTGGGTATTATGACCCTCGCTTTCTGCGCGCGCGTATTGGGCATCAGTGGCGCGGAGAAATCCGTCGTGGCCGGTGCCGATGTCGACAAACGCGACATCGATCCCTGGCAGTACACGGGTAACCCGCCCGAAGAACAGTTGCCCGACGATGCTCGGTCTGTCGCGTCGCTCAACGATGAGATCGTCGAGCTGTCCGTCGCGCAGCAGGGCGACTCTGGTCTCGGCAATCCCGTCGTTTAGGAGTAGTTCGCTCACCATTGCCCGTTCAGTGGCCTCCCTTGGGGCGCAGACACGGATAACCGAGACCGCTCAACAACGCCACCGTCTCATAAAGCGGCAATCCGACGACATTGGTGTAGGAGCCATTGAGCTGCTTGACGAATGCCGCAGCGAAACCTTGAATTCCATAACCGCCAGCCTTGTCCTGCCACTCGCGGGTAGCAAGGTAGGCGTCGATCTCAGCGCGGCTCAATGCTTTGAACGTGACCACTGTTGTTACCAGCCTGCGGCGCTGGCGGCCGTCCGGTGCCCAAACCACTAGTCCGGTATGGACGCGATGGCGCCGCCCCGATAACAGCGACAGGCAGTACCGGGCGGTCACCTCGTCGTGCGGTTTGGGCAGTATCCTGCGGCCACGTGTCACCACTGTATCAGCGGCGAGCACAAAGGCACCTTCATGCTTTGGCGCGACTGCTGCCGCCTTCGCGTCCGCCAGCCGTTCTGCCAATGCCGTTGGCAACTCGCCAGATTGGGGGCGTTCGTCAACATCTGCGGCTTGGATGGTGTCAGGCTTGATGCCGATTTGACCGAGAAGTGCCGCACGCCGCGGAGATGCCGAGGCCAGTATTAGGGTCGATTCGTAGGAGGATGCCATGGTCGCGATGGTTGTAGGCGGAGTGTCGCGCGGTTGGCTCACGGTAATCAAGTGGCGTCCGACGGCACTTCCGTGTGTTGCTGGAGTACGTTTGCGCCGCTCACTGCTGGTTCCACCTCATTACTTCCGTATTATCGTCTGGCCCTCAACCCGGCGAGACCAACCGTCCGGCGGTCGGGATCTCCCCGACGCTTGGACGCTGATCGGTGCAGCCGCGATCGTCGGGGGTTCCGCCTCTACATCGTGAAACCAAGGAGCAGGACCAATCACATGAATCTTAGGATTCGCCAGCCGCGATCACCGGGTTCACCAACTCGCCGAGCCCCTCGGCACTGATCTTCACCGTATCGCCAGGATTGAGATAGGCTGGCGGGTCTGTGAAGGCGCCCACCCCCGCCGGCGTGCCGGTATAGATAGCGTCGCCCGGATTGAGTGTTACGAACTGGGCGAGATAGGCGACGATCTGATCGATTGGAAACAGCATAGTCGTCGTGCTCGCCTCCTGGCGCAGTTCGTTGTTGACCCAGCAGCGTAGGGTAACCTCCGGCACCGCGTTGCCGAAGTCATCTGTGGTCGTCACCCATGGTCCCAGGGGCGCATGGGTGTCGAAGCTCTTTGCGAGAGACGTCTGCTGCGGCGTCCAATCGAGTTGCAGTTCACGCGCGCTGATATCGTTGCCCAACGCATAACCGGCAACGTGGTCGAGCGCGTTGGCGCGGTCGATGTTCTTAGCCTTCTTGCCAATGATCAATACCAGCTCGGCTTCATAGTCCAATTTTTGGGTGAAATTGTGCTCGATCATCGCGCCGGGGCCTATCACGGACTGCGGTAGTTTGAAGAACATGCGCGGTTCTTCCGATTCCTGCACCGCAGCCTCCTCCGCGTGCAGCGAGTAGTTACGCCGTACGCCGAAGATCTTGTGCGGCCGGATCGGCGCGTCGAGATGAGCGTCGTTGAGGGCAATTGTGACGTCGCTACCGTTGCGGTCGGCCTCTTCGATCGCCCGAGTTGCAGCTTCAGTGCTGAGCGGAGCGGCTTCGAGAACGGCGACCAGGTCGGGCGGCAACAATGCGCTGGCGACCCGGTCTCCGGCGAATACGCCGCGGCCCTCGAGGTGGCGTGCGTAAGCCGCAGCCAAGTCAACGATGCGGTTGCCGATCACCGCGCCGAGGCGGGGACCGTCGGGGCGGTTGAAAATAACGTATTTCATCATTCACCCTCTAATCGTTACGTAGTTCTGTTCTTCAAGCGAACCGCGACTGAAAGCGCGTGGGCATCCAGGCCTTCTGCCTCGGCTAGCGAAATTGCCGTCGGTCCGATTGTTGCCAGGCTACCTTCGTTGCAAGCAATCAGGGATGTCCGTTTGACGAAGTCGAGGACCGAGAGACCGGAGGCATAGCGGGCGCTCCGCACCGTTGGCAATACGTGATTGGGCCCAGCAACGTAATCGCCGATTGCCTCCGGCGTGAAGCGTCCAAGGAACAGAGCGCCAGCGTTGTGGATTCGGTCGGCGAGTGCCTGCGGCTCGGCGACCATTAGTTCGACGTGCTCCGGTGCCAACCGATCGATAAGCGGCGGCGCCTGATCCAGGGACCGAAGCACTATCACCGCGCCATGACGTTGCCAGCTGGCGCGAGCAGTATCAGCGCGCGGCAACTCAGCCAGCAGCAGTTCGATCTGTGTGACGACTGAATCGGCGAACCCGGCGTCTTCGGTCATTAGAATTGCCTGCGCGGCTTCGTCGTGCTCCGCTTGCGACAGCAGGTCTGCGGCGATCCAGGCCGGATCATTTACGCTGTCGGCGACCACCAGGATCTCGGAGGGGCCGGCGATCATGTCGATGCCGACGACGCCAAATACCTGACGTTTGGCGCTCGCGACGTAGGCGTTCCCGGGTCCGACAATTTTGTCCACGGCGGCGATCGATCGGGTGCCGTGGGCCAGTGTCGCGATCGCCTGGGCGCCACCGATCCGGTAGATCTCGGTGACCCCAGCAATATCAGCCGCCGCCAGCACCAGCGGGTTGAGTGTGCCGCCCGGTGTCGGAATGGCCATAGCGACGCGTCTCACCCCAGCAACCCGCGCCGGTATTGCGTTCATCAGCACCGAGCTCGGGTAAGCCGCGGTGCCACCGGGCACATAGATCCCGACCGCGTCTATCGCGGTCCAGCGGGCGCCAAGGCCAACGCCATCCGTGTCGGTGTGCCAGACGTCTTCGGGCATCTGCTTGGCGTGATAGGCCTCGATGCGCTCGGCCGCGTGATGCAAGGCCGATAGCTGCGACTTTTCTACATGAACGACTGCTTGCTCAATCTCCGCCTTTGCAAACCGCAGGGTCTTAGGGGTCAGCTTGATCTGATCGAAGCGCTCGGTGTACTCAACGAGAGCTTCATCGCCACGGACTCGCACGTCGGCAAGAATCTCGCCCACGGCATCGTCGACGTTAGCCAACGTATCCCGCCGGGCCCCGACGAGTTGTCCGAAGCTGTCTTCGAAATTGCTGTCGGCCCAGTCAAGCCGCGTGGTCATTGATCGCCTCGCGTAGCCGCTTAGTCCAGCCGTAGATTTCATCTGGGCGGGTCTTCAGCGCGGTCCGGTTGACCGCGAGCTGTGAAGCCACCTCAGAAATACGTTCGATCTCCACCAGCCCGTTGGCACGTAGCGTCGCGCCAGTACTAACCAGATCGACAATCCGCCGGCATAGGCCCAAGCTTGGCGCTAGCTCGAGCGCGCCGTTGAGGTTTATGCATTCGGCATGAACGCCACGCGCGGCGAAATGTCGGCGCGTGGTATTTGGATACTTCGTTGCGACGCGTATGTGGCTCCAGCGCATAGGGTCCTCGGACTGCGCGAATTCCTCGGGTACTGCCACTGCGAGGTGGCATTGGCCGATACCGAGGTCGAGCGGCATGTAGATTTCGTCATAGGCGAACTCGGTAAGGACATCTTGGCCGGCGACGCCCATCTCAGCGGCCCCGAACGCAACGAAGGTTGCCACATCAAAGCTCCGTACGCGCACGATCTCGAGGCCGGAATCGTTAGTCCGAAAGCGTAGTCGACGCGAAGAATCATCTGTGAATTCCGGTTCAGGTACGATGCCCGCACGTGCCAGTAACGGAGTTACTTCTGCGAGTATACGCCCCTTGGGAACTGCGAGGACAAGTGGCTGATTGGGACTCATGTTTGAACCATTGGGTGAAGGTACCAGACGCTACTTGGCGCCGGCGTTGTCTGGGAGCCTATTTTCCGACGCGAACACGTTGTTAGCTGTTGCGCGTATCGGGTGTTAAGTGTCACCAGTCGGATCGTCAAGCTGGTGGTTGGGTCGCATTCGCGCTTCCCACGGCTCGTTCATGTCGCGCAGCTGGCAGTCGATACACTCGAGATGCAAGCGGATTGCTGCCTCGCCAGCGAATCTAAGTATGATTTCGGCGGCGCCGTCGTTGACCGGTTCGTACTCGATAGCCAGCAGCGAGAGCACCTCGTCGCTGCGGTCGAGCCCCTTGCTCTTTACGGCAAGGCAACCATCGAAGTGGACGCCAGTGCGAATACGCTGAGAGCGCTTACGGAAACTCTCTTGTACGCTGTCTGCGTCGTTAGTCGCAGCCTCGCGCTCCCATCGGAATCGGTTGAAGACAACAGCAAAGCGTTGTTCGCGTGGGCGGTAGGTCATATCACGTTGTCGTGTCACCGCATCCTGTAGGCATGCGGAGATGACCATGAGGTCCTGAACATCCTCTGCGCGCAAGCGCAGCGGGGCGATCGAATCATCCGATTGGAAATACGGTTCCATGAGAGTCAGGCACAGAGACGTTCGATTCGTGCGCCGCATTCGGTTAGTTTCCCGACCAAATTCTCGTAGCCGCGATCGAGGTGGTACACGCGGCTTACTGTCGTTTCGCCTTCGGCCGCTAAACCAGCCAGTACTAGCGACACTGAAGCGCGAAGGTCTGTTGCCATCACGGGCGCGCCCGTGAGGCGTTCGACGCCGCGCACTATAGCTGTGGCACCCTGAACCGAAATGTCGGCGCCCATGCGGTGCAGTTCGGGCACGTGCATGTAGCGGTTCTCGAAGATATTCTCGGTGATGGTCGAGGTGCCTTTGGCGCTCGACATTAGTGCCATGAACTGAGCTTGCAGGTCGGTGGGAAAGCCCGGGAATGGTTGAGTCGAAACATTTGTTGAGGTCAGCCGACCGTTAACCGGCCGCGCTCTGATTCCCTGGTTGGTTTCGGAGATTTCCATGCCGGCTTCTTCGAGTGCACCCGCGGCGCTGCCGATCAGCCCGAGATGTGGCCCTCGGAGGTAAAGCTCGCCGCCGGTGACACCCGCGGCAATCACGTAGGTTCCAGTCTCGATGCGGTCGGGCAACACTTCGTGCGTCGCACTCCCGAGCGCTGGCACGCCGCGTATTACCAGCCTATCGCTGTCGACACCGCTGATATCCGCGCCCATAGCGCACAGGCACTGCGCAAGGTCGTTGATTTCTGGCTCCCGCGCCGCGTTTTCGATTACGGTTTCGCCGCTCGCTAGAGTCGCGGCCATCAGTAGGTTCTCGGTTGCGCCGACCGAAACGGTCGGCAGCCGGACCGTAGCGCCGCGCAGTCCATGCGGCGCGCGTGCGTCGATATAGCCATCGTGTAGCGTAATATCTGCTCCCAACGCCTGAAGGCCTTCGAGGTGCAGATCGACTGGGCGCGGACCGATCGCGCAGCCGCCGGGTAGAGAAACCCGGGCCTCGCCAGTGCGCGCCAGTAGCGGGCCTAGTACCAACACTGAAGCGCGCATCTTGCGCACCAGGTCGTACGGCGCAAAGGTGTTGGTCAACTCGGCTGCGCGCAGCACGAAGCGGCCCCTGTGAGTCGGAGTCTTGGCGTCGAACATCGGCAAGTTGCCGGGGCCGGCGTCGGCCGTGACCCCGAGCTCGCGCAGTAGCTGGGCAAGCGTTGTGATGTCCGCTAGGTCGGGAACATTGGTGAGGATTAGCGTTTCCGGCGTGAGAAGGCTTGCCGCCATCAGCGGCAGCGCGGCGTTCTTGGCGCCGCTGATCTGGATCGTACCGTGGAGCGGTTGTCCGCCCTGAATCCGGATTCTATCCATCGTCGTTTGGGCTAGTTGACTGGGGTCGCTCCGCAGCGGGTTGAGTAGGAACGGGGGCGACTATGTCCGTATTTAAATTATATACAGATCCACGCAAGACGTTGAACGGGTCCCATTCTATTCGGGGGTCAGAGTAAGCAGCCACTGTGGCGCTGTTTGTTGCTTCCAGCCTGTTTGCCGGGGTCGTGCGAACCGCTTAGACCCGCGGAGTGCGAGAACGGGATTGTTCCTTACGCTTCTTGAGGTTCTCGCGAAGAGATTCAGCAAGCCGCCCATTTCGCGCCGTGCGCTCAGTCTGCTTGCTTTTCCGGCGGGTTCCGGGTCTTGCTGGTTCGTTGCGTGGGCTGCCGGCCATGGTATTCATCAAAGAGAACGCCAACCCTAACCGACCGTCAACCCCTGAACGGGTCAAGCTTGATCTGGGCAAAGACCGCGTGGCATGGTGCGCGGCCGTTTTGCTGCCCGGCGCGCCCACATAGCTCAGGGGTAGAGCACTCCCTTGGTAAGGGAGAGGTCGTGTGTTCAAATCACACTGTGGGCACCACTTTTGAGAGTATTTTGGGCGCCAGACTTTTCGGTGTTTCGCCGCTACCTTGGATGAGCCACGGAACGCTTGTTAATACGCCGTGCGAGCATGCGCGTAGCAATGCCGTATCAGTATCGGGCGTGCCGGCGTTTCCCGCGCATAGATCGGTTTAGGCGGCTCGGCGCGCGTGGTGTAGCGCTCAACCGTTTCGATCCCCGCGCGAATCGCGCACCGCATCATTATGACACCACGATCTAAAGTGGCGAGATGTGAGTTGCCGTGCATAGCTATCGGCTGCTGACCCGCCTGGGCTTCGAAGTCTCTGGGCGAGCGTTGCATCTCATCTTAAGGATGGCTGGCAGCACTTTCCTGCGGCATCACCCCTGGCTATGGTATCGCTGCGGGTAGCAAGGCCCTCATCGGTGACTCGGAAAAACAAGGTTGGAAATGGGTGTTTCTCAAGCCGGCGTCAACGATACGGGTGGCGATAGCAAAGCTGAAGGCATTTGGTCGAGGATCAGCCAACGCATGATCCGGCGCCGTGAGTCTGCAGTGCACCACTCATTTTGGTGGCACTTTGTTCACTGGTTTGGCCACGGTCGTTGGATCGGCATCATCGTGCTCTTGAGTTTGGGTGTGCTGCGCGGCATCGACCCCCTGCCCATCGAAGCGCTGCGGAACCGTACGTTCGACATCTATCAACAGATCCAACCTCGCGCTTTCCCGGAGCCCATGCAGACGCTAATCGTCGACCTTGACGAGGAGAGCCTCGCCGAATTTGGCCAGTGGCCATGGCCGCGCACGTTGGTCGCGCAAATGTTAGCGAACCTAATGAACATGGGTGCTGGCGTGGTCGGTTTTGACGTCTTGTTCGCGGAGAAGGACCGTATGTCGCCGGCGGAGTTCGCAGCAACCAGTCCTTTGTTAGACGACGAAACGAGAGCCAAGCTCTCCAAGTTAACCAGCAATGATCAAATCTTCGCCAACGTGCTCAAGCAGTCGCGTGCCGTGCTCGGACAATCTGGCTACCATGAGGTCGTCGAAGGCGCGACTGCGCGCAAACCCAAGAAAGCTCCGTTTGCGCGCAAAGGTCCGGACCCCCGGCCGTTCATTCCCACCCTGGCAAGCATGATCAGACCGGTCGAAGAGCTCGAAAAGGCCTCCATGGGCGTCGGAATGATCACGGTTTCACCGGACTCAGACGGAGTGGTGCGTCGAGTTCCGATGATGGTCGAAGTCAACAAGTCGGTATTCCCAGCCTTGTCGCTGGAGATGTTGCGTGTGGGTTTTGGCAACCGACCATTTTTCGCGGTTTCGACAGCTGATGGTGTTAAGGAGGTCATCCTCACCAAGCAGTTCCGCATCCCCACCGACCGCAACGGCAACACTTGGGTCTACTTCACCGAGGTCGATACCGAGCGCCGTTACGTCTCGGCGAAAGATGTTTTGA
>MDTE01093793.1_pt1 | contig 12939 bp, 7 predicted proteins | sample 811231 | NCBI WGS metagenome assembly MDTE01 (sample SAMN05326651, study PRJNA326480) | marine metagenome | isolation source: seawater | place: Indian Ocean: Red Sea | collected 2010
ATTGAAGGTTTTCAAGGATTAAATGCTTCAATTGATCCAGGATCTAATCAATTATGCGTTAAAGGCCAAGATACTATTGTTTTAATGAGGTCAAATGTTCTAAACAGTGTAGAAATAGATAACCAGACTTTCTTTCCAATGCAGCCAATGCTGCCAAACAGAGCAATTATTCCTTCTGATGGTTGGAATATTACAAGTAGTAATTTAACTGGTTGGGGGATTAATATAAGTCCAGGGGATATATTATCACTGGACAATGACAACTGTGAACTTGAACCTAAGGTCAGTACTCCTGCCAAACCTAGTTCCATCAATGAAACTTGGATTTGGGATATGGAATATCGAGCGATTGCTCAAATTCCGAGTTTAAAAGATAATACTTCTATGGTGCTAAAAGTTCCTGAAGACGGAGTTTTAACAATTTGTTCCCAATCACTTCACCCTATTCCTGAATACAATATTTCTGTTGAAAGAGGTCCTGAGCTGATTATCTCTAGAGAAGGGGTTCATCATAGGATTTGGACCAATGTTTGGGCTGCGGCTATGAATGGCACTCTTCTACATCCTGAAATGTCAGATTTCGAGATTTTTAATCCATCAAATATTTCAATTCCAGTTAACATTGTTCAAACTACATTAGGAAATGACACCCAAGAGTGGACAATTATCAATTCGACCTCAAATTTGACTCCTGGGATAAATAATTTTGAATTTAGTCCCTCAAATAGTACTTTTTCCACTATGAGATTAGACCATCAAGATGGCCAGATATATATTTATCTTGGAAGTTATATTTGAGGTGCTGAAATGAATATTGCAATTTTAGGGGCCGGTTCAATCGGCTCATTAATTGCTGCTAAGATTTCTAAATTTGGGGTTGGAAAATTATTGATTCATGCTCGCGGAGAGCATGGTTCAACTATTGCGTTAAATGGAATAAAAATACAGGGTGAAGAAAATTTTACTATCTCAAATGACGATATAATTGTTTCACTTGATGAAGTTGGTCTTTACCAAGGATTAGATGGTAAAATTGACTATCTAATGATTACTTGCAAAGCAAATGATGTTGAAAATATGATTAATAAATCAAAAAATCTTTTACATGAAGAATCTAAGGTTTTATGTCTTAGTAATGGTATTGGACATGTTGAGAAATGCATCGAATCGTTTGGCCCCCATAGAGTATTTTCAGCCTCCATTTCTCATGGAGCATGGAGGCCAGAACCGGGTATAATTGAGTGGGCTGGTAAAGGATTTATCTCTCTTGGAAAATCTACTGATGGTCCTAGTTTTGTTGAGGCGGAGGAATTGATCGACTTATTGTCAAAATGTGGACTTAATCCAAGATGGGTTGAAGACGGTAGAAGTCTAATTTGGTCTAAAGTACTGCTAAATATTGCTATTAATCCAATTGCAGCATTAATTGGTTGTAGCAATGGTGATTTATTAAGACCGGAATTATTTGAATTATGTACTTCTGTTATGATTGAGGGTGCTAATGTTGCTAGGCAGGAAAGAGTGAATCTGCCTTTAGATGAAGATTTAATTTTGAGACTATCTCAAGTAATTGATTCTACTTCGAATAATTACTGCAGCATGCTTCAAGATATCAAAAAGGGAAGAAGTACCGAAATTGAATTTTTGAATGAGGCAATAGTTCAGCGTGCAGAGAGATATGGGCTTTCAACACCTAGGAATCATCTTCTTAGTGAATTGATTAAATCAATCAACTCATGAAAGATCTGAATTATAGTGAAGCCCTTTGTTTTCCTTTCTATTCAAGGCATCTTCTGTCACTAATTGTCCGATTAAAATTAGATTTCTAAGTTCTACAATCTCTCTTGTTGCGAAAGAATTTCTCCAAATTAAATCAATTTCTTGACCTAACAATTCAAGCCTTCTAGATGCTCTCTGCAATCTTTGAAATCTTCTTACAACTCCGACTTCTTTAGACATAGTTGAACGAAGTAGTGTTAGGTCACTTACGATAGGCACATGCTCAACCAATAAATCTAGACCTTCTTCTCTCCATTGAGGGATATTTTGGCCATCTAAATTTGAAATATTTTCTATAATGTGATTAGATGCTTTATCAGCATATACAACCGCTTCTAACAGACTGTTTGAAGCTAGTCTATTCGCTCCATGCATACCAGTACAAGCAACTTCGCCTATAGCGTATAGCCGTGGGAAAACTTGCCCATTCTCTCTTAGTTTTGGTCTTCCAAATTCATCGACATCTAGTCCACCGACTACATAGTGTGCTGCAGGTGAAATCGGTAATTCGTCGACGCCGAGTTTTAGGTTATGTCTATCAAGTCTAGACTGAATATTTGGAAACTGCTGTTGAAGAAATTTGCTATCTAGGTGAGAGGTTACTAAGTACACATTATTCCGGCCAGATTTTTTTAGATTAATATCTATAGATCTAGCAACTATATCTCTAGTTGCCATTGAACCTAGAGGTGAGAATTCTAAGGTGAAAGAATATTCATTCGGCGAAGGCATTTCCAAATCTCTAGATAAATTGTCTTGACAATCTTTTTTCCATTTCTCAAGTCCTTCATAATCTAGTATCACTCCACCTTCGCCCCTTAACGCTTCAGTGATTAGAAATGGTCTGTCAGTAGGAATGCTAAGCGCAGTTGGATGAAATTGAATAAATGCCAAATCCTTGACTTTAGCGCCAGCCCTCCATGCCATTGCAAGTCCGTCTCCAGTGGCAACACTTGGATTAGTGGTCTGACTCCACAACTGCCCAACCCCTCCAGTCGCTAAAATTACAGAATCTGCAGAAAATGTTTCGACTTTATTGGTTTCCTGATTTAGGCACCAAATTCCTGCAATACCTGCACTTGGATTGCCGTGCTCAGATTGAATCAAATCTATAGCAAGCATATTAGGTCTTAAAGAGATATTCTCATGATTCTTAGCAGCATGGCTTAGAGCCCTTTCTATTTCCTTTCCAGTTGCGTCTTTGGAATGGAAAATTCGTCTTGATGAATGTCCACCTTCCTTTGCCAAATTAAATTCTCCAGTTTCATTCTTTTCAAATCTGACGCCAATTTTTAGTAATTCATTAATACAGTCACTAGCGCTTCTAATTACTTCATTCACGACAGTCTCATCACACATTCCGTCTCCAGAATTTAGAGTGTCTTGGATATGTGAATCGATCCCATCGATATCTGTTTTGTCAAGGATTCCGGCAATTCCGCCCTGGGCCCAATTAGTAGAGGAATCTTTCAAACGCTGTTTAGTGATTACAGTTACATTATTATCGGCATCAGCAATCTTCAGCGCAGCAAATAGTCCTGCAATGCCGCTTCCAATGATGATTATATGAGCCATAATGCCCCTCAATGCAATCGAACAGACGCCTTCATTTGAGTATTTTGAAGCGATATCCCTATCATGTAAATACAATGTCGCAGGTATATGGGCATAGTTGGGCGCTACATTGGTCCAATAATTGGAATAGTGATGGTATCACTTGTTTTCTTAAATGTTCAATTCGGTCTAATTGCTCCTGAAATCATTGATGGTTCTGGGCCTGCAAAAATAGATGCAATGAAGATGTTAGAACCACATTGTGCAATTTCTGAAATTGAACTTGAACTATCACAAGGAGGTGATAGTTTTTGTTTGGGGCCAGTAGGTGAATGGAGTGGTGCAGATTTTCTACTTCTTGGTGAAGGATTATTTATTCTGATAGTAGGTAGGATTAGATTGCCCCAGAAGGGTAGATGGGCTGTAAGGATACGAAAGATAATGTTTGTATCGGGTTGTTCATTTTTCGGTTTAGCTATCTTGGACAGACTTGGTGTGCTACCTACTGCTGTAGGTTCAGAAGGCATAGCCACATTGATCCCTCTAGACGTATCTCCTCTTTTTGTTCAAATTGGCTTGGCAGTTATTGGGGCATTCTTAATGCGTGGTCCGAAATATTGGGAGGCTGAGGCAATCGAACAAACCAATAAAAGATTAGATCGAAGAAGAGAAGTTGCCGATAAATTTAGGTCTACCTTTGGTACTGCTGCAAAGCCTCTCTCAGAGTTAGAAGGCAAGCAAAAAAGAGTTACCCGCTCTCCATTGATGCATAGGGACTCAAGACTTTCAATGTCCAGAAGTAAGAGTAATGTTAAGGTGAAGGCTACATGTCCATATTGCAAAGGTGGCGGTTGTAAAAAATGCGATTGGACAGGCATAATTTAATCGCTTTAACGGCAAAATGATTTACCCCTTGAAAACGTGTTATTGAGGCTTAATCTCTCGCATAGTTTAATACCTCTAGATTCCCGATGTGCCCGTTAAGGTCGGAGATTTTTCCGGATGAGTGGTGGGAATGTATCTAAAAGCAATTGAAATTTCAAATTTTAAATCATTTAAGGGCGAAGTAACCATCCCCTTAGATAGAGGATTTACGGCCATCACTGGCCCTAATGGTTCAGGAAAATCAAATTGTGGTGACGCTATACAATTCGTTCTCGGGCCACGTTCTAACAAGACAATACGAGCTCAAAATTCAAAAGACCTGATTTTCAATGGAGGAAAAAATTCCAAACCTGCTCGTTCGTGCGAAGTAACTCTGATTTTTGCAAATCCTGTTTTGTCCAGTAAGAGGAGAAGGTTGCCTATAGATTCAGATGAAGTTAGGATGACTAGGAAGATTCGTCTAACCAAATCAAATAATGTAGTTACAAACTATTTATTAAATGGTGAAGAAAGCACTCAAAAATCATTTCACAGAATTTTAGGTGCCGCAAATGCAAGGCCTGACGGATATAATATTGTTTTACAAGGTGATGTAACTAGTTTAGCCAAAATGACTTCAAAAGAAAGAAGAAAGGTTCTTGATAGCGTCGCTGGAGTAACTTCGTATGATGAAGAGATTCGAAAGGCAGACAAACAAAAAGAGAATGTTGAAGGATATATTGAAAGAATTGGCCTTTTGGAAGAAGAACAAAAGGTTCGCCTCAAAGAATTAAGGAAAGAGAAAGATATTGCAGTCAAAGCAAAAGATTTAGCCGACGAATTGAATCTAGCCAGAACCACAGCATACCAGTCTAATTATGCTAGCCAATTAGCTGAAAAAGAATATCAGTTGAGTGAACAAAGTCGGTATTTAGAAGAAGCAAATGAGTTAGAAGCGGAAGTAAAAGAGGGAGCAAAATCTCTAATTGCATTGGAGGATAGAATCGGGGTTTTACAAAAGCAAATTGAAGAATTGATGGGAGGAGACTCAAATGGACTTAACACTCAAATTTTTGATTTACATCTAAAAATAGATGGTAATAAGGATAAAATTGGAGACATGACTACTAAAATTTTAGAAAATCAAAACGAATTACAGAATCTAATCACTCAACTAGAGGAAGCAACATCTGCTGAAAAAGAGTTTTCCGAATCACTCGACTCCGCTAAGCAAGATCTTGAGGCAGCAAATGAAGCTCTAAAGGAAGCACAATTGGAAGAGCAAGAAATAACAAACATAATGGAATCTTCAAATGATGAAAGTGCTGAACTATCTCGTAATCTTTCCAAAGCAATAAAGCAACTAGAAGATGCTAGAAATAAACTTTCTGAAACTCAAAGTGAAGTTGATAGGACTGCCGCTCAAGCTGAAATAATTTCAGAACAACTCTCTCATGCACAAAACGAGGCTGAGGAATCTAGATTGGCATTAGGTGAATTGGAGATAAGAGGTCAAGAATTATCTGGTAATTCTCCAGAGAAAGATAGAAATAAATTATCAAAGCAATTAATAGATGCGCAAAATGCAGAACAGAAATTAGTCGAAGAATCTCAAATAGTGGAAACTAAATTACGCGAGACAGAGAGAAAGTTAGAGAGAACAAGGGCTGAGATGGAAACATCCAGTGGCTCTAAGGGTATGGCAGGTGGTGCAGCAGCAGTAATTTCTGCTAGAGATAGAGGTGAACTAAAAGGTATTATAGGTTCTATTGCCGAATTATGTGCTCCTATTGATGATTCACATGAATCAGCACTTGCCACAGCAATAGGTGGGGGCATGACTTCACTAGTTGTTGAAAGCGATGAGGATGCAGCACAAGCCATTAGGTGGCTTGCAGAGAATAGAGCTGGCAGGGCAACTTTCCTGCCACTGAATAAGTTAACAAATACTAGAGCTGCTGGAAAGGCACTTATGGTTTCAAAGAAACCAGGAGTAATTGGTTTTGCACACGAACTTCTAGACTATGATCCAAAAATTGACATAGCAATTAGATTTGTTTTGAGAAATACTCTGATTGTAGATTCTATGTCAACTGCTAGAGCCCACATGGGCGGTATTAGGCTTGTAACTCTTAGGGGAGATGTTACTGAAGCCGGTGGCGCTATGATTGGTGGTTCAAAGAGGAAAATTTCAGTATCTTTCGGAGGCCGAATAAAAGGGGCTTCTGAGGTTGAAAAATTAACAGGCGAGGTAGAGAAATACCGTTTGATGTCTGATACAGTATCTGCCGCTCTTGTCGAAGCTAGAAGGCAACAGCAGATTATAAGAGCCAATATCAACCAATTATCAGATGGAGAAGATGCAGTCAAATTACAAGAATGGCGCGCTGAAATGAAACAAGCAAAGACAAATCATAACAAATCTCTAGGCGCAGTCGCAGAAATTGAGAAGAAACTCAGCGAATTAGAATCTATTGCCCGTTCAAACCTTGAAGACTTGGATAACTCTCAAAACCAGGTTGAAATTATGGAAGCGCATTGTGAATCTGCTAGGGAAGCGGTAGAATTAGCAAGTCCAAGTCACTTAAAAGATAGAATGCATTCAGCCCAGATGAAGCGTTTAGATGCAGAGGGACTCAAATCTAGAGCAGAAACTGCATTAGAAAGTGGCAGTACTCATAGAGAATTATTATCTCAAAGAGTTAGTGATACTCAAACTAGAATTGACTCAATCGAGTCATCTATATCAAAGGATAAGAGTCAGATTGAAGAACTAAAAACGTCCGTAGAAAACGATTCTATAGAATTAAAAGAGAAGCAGGAGGAACTTTCCGAGTTCTTGGAAGAGAACAAGGGATTGGAAGATGAGAGATTGGAGTTGGTTGATGAAAGAGGTAGCTTGAGAACTTCTCTAACTCAAAAAGCAACTGATGCCCAATCGAGGAGAAGAATGAGTGATGAAATAGGCCGTTCTTTGATTACTAAAGAAACTGCACTTGCTGAGTTATTACAAGAAATGAAACTTGCAGGAATAGAACCTGCAGACTCTAATGTCAATTTACCTTCTGTAGGAGAGTCTGAAAAGAAAGTACGTTCATTAGAAAGAAGAATGGAAGCATACGGCCCTGTCAATATGCTTGCTATTGAGCAATTTGAGAATTGCGAAGCACGACTAAATGATATGAAGGACGATTTCAAGATTTTACAAAAGAGAAGAACCTCATTAATTGAAGTCACTGAAAAGTTAGAAACTCAAAGAAAAGAACGATTGGTTAAGGTTTTAGAACAAGTAAATGAAAATTTCAAGGTTTCATATAACGTTCTAAGCGATGGAGGAAAAGGTGAATTATACTTGGAGAATCCAGAAGATCCTTTCAAGGGTGGATTAGAACTATGGGCTAAACCGAAAGGAAAATCGTCCAAAGTTAGTCGACTTCAACTTTCAGGCGGTGAGCAATCAATGGCTGCTTTAGCCCTTATTTTTGCAATCCAAGACTACGATCCGAGCCCCTTCTATTACTTCGACGAAGTTGACCAGAATTTGGACGGTACAAATGCTGAAAGAATTGCTGAGATGTGTAGACAAAGGAGTAAGAAGGCACAATTCATTATGGTTACCTTGAGAAAGGTATCTCTAAGATTGGCTGACCATCACATAGGCATTACTCATGGAGGCGATGGCTGTAGTCGTAGAATTGTTGATTTCGATAGAGAGCGTGCTATAAAATTAGGCGCTGAAGCTGAGAAGGAAGCCGAAAAGATTGCTAGTATGAATGCTCTTAGAAGAGATGAGGTTGAAAAAGTCGAATTTGAAATGCCTCAGGTACCAGAACCAATCTCTCCTCCTAGAAGTTTAGGAGGCTTACTCAATCATATCAATGATTCACAGGAAGATGTATCTATGGCTGGTCTTGGAGAAAGAACGGCTGAACTTACTGAGGACATTGAAGAAATGCAGGAATTAAGACAATCAGTATCAAATGAAGATATTCCGGAAATAATTGAAGAAGAAGCGATTGAATCAGAAGAGGAAATCTGAGGTGATAAATTGGCTGAACAACAAGCTGTATTGGATAAATGGTTTCTTAGACAAGATATCATAAATCAACTTCTAGAGTCGGGAGAGGAAGATACAGAAGCCAAATTATTTGGAGATAGGATTCTTTCCATTGCTGAAACTGAAGAAGCAGAATATCAATCCTTGACAGATCCATTTGATAGATCGGTCGCTTTGGTCTTATCTTTGGTTAGGGAAGAAGGATTAGATGCTTGGAATATCGATCTTTCTAAATTTCTAAAGTTCTTCACACAGAGAGTAAAAAATAATTCAAAAAATCTTGATTTACCTGCGTGTGGACGTTTAATACGCTTATCTTGGGAAGTTCTTAACCACCAAGCAATTGACCTTTTTGACAGAGTCCAGAGAGATGAAAGTGAAGAAGAATGGGATGAAGGATTTGATTTTGGATGGGAAGCAGACTATGATGATGAAGCATTTATGTTTACTAATTCTATTCTTCAAGGCGATGCTGATGATTTACTTCCTTCGTTATTCGGTGAAAGAGTAAGGAGAGATGAAGGTCGACCAGTCACTTTAGGAGAATTACTTTCGGCTTTCAAAGATGCTGCAGATGATGCTGAAGAATTGAGACTCAGAGAAGAAAATAGAATTGCCCACCAAGAAGAACTTCAAGATTACTTAGAAAATATTGGTAGTCGGATGCACAATGAAGACCTCGAAGGAGATATTGGTAGATGCTGGTCTGCTCTAAGAAGGTCATGTGCAGAGAGGAATGCTAGTAAGGTCCCTGTTGAACTAGTAATGGCCCATCTTAGGGTTATTCTTGAAGAGTTATTTGGAGCGGTACCAGAAGGATACAAAGATGAGGCAAAGGTTACTTCATTTATTGCTGGATTATTCTTAACTCACCGTGGTTTTGCATCAATTAGCCAAGATGAAGTTCCAGATGGTGATATTTTCTTAGAAGATTTGTGGCCTGAGTTGGATAATTTTCAAGAAGTACAACAAGCAATAGAAGAATTAGATGAGAAATCTAGAATTGAATTAGACTCTGAGGATTCTGGTTCTGTCCAATTTGCTAAGAAGAGAGCTGAGAAAATTAGGCTAATTGAAGAGGCTGAAAGAAAAGCTAGGGAAGAAAAGGAGATTCATGATTCGAAAAATGAATTACAGGTTCCTGAAGTGGATATTTCTGAAAGTGAGGAAGAATTCGAAAAACACGAATGGTTGGTCGAGTAAGGAGGTGTTAACATTACAGAAATACAACTTGATACCCTTTTAGAAGCGACTCTTTTTGGTGCTGGAAAATCGATGACTGTTTCTGAATTAAGTGAATCATTAGGTTATGATGAGGACGAAATGTTAGATTCACTTTATTCGTTACGCTCAACTCTCAAAAGGAGAAGAGGAGGCGCTTTACAGATTGCAGAAGTTGGAGATAGATGGGCCATTGAAGTTAAACCTGATATTGCAGAACACCTTCCTAAGGAAGCAAAGACCGAACTTCCCAAAAAACTGCTCAAGGCAGCTTCACTTATTGCTTATCACCAACCTATGGCACAATCCAGATTAATCGAATTACTTGGCCAAAAAGCATATGATTATGTCCGTGAACTAGCTCAATACGGCATGATAGATCGTAGAAAAGATGGTAATACAAGACGTCTTACTACCACTAGAAGGTTTTCTGAATCATTTGGCTGCCCTTATACAGATAGGAAAAGGGTAAAAGAATGGTTTAGAGAACAAGTTCAAAATACTGGTCTGCTGGATGGTCTAGTTGGAAAAGAGGTTCTGAAGGAAGAAGGCCAGTCACAAGGTTCAATCCAGGCGAAACTTAATTTCGAAGAAGAGTAATCATTTCTTTCTAATTTCTTCTAGAATTTTTTGTACTGTAGTTTGAGTCTTTGGCCCTACATGAGACTGTAGTTTTGTTGCAACTAATTCTATCTCATCTCCAACTGCACCTGCACTAACTGCCATATTTCTAGAGTGTAATTTCATATGTCCTGCTTGAATTCCGTTAGTAGCAAGAGCCCTAAGTGCTCCAAGATTCTGCGCTAAGCCTGCAGCACAAATTATGCCTGCCAATTCGCTAGCTGATTTAACACCAAGAATCGCAATATTCGTTTTTGCAACAGGGTGGACCTTGGATGCTCCACCAACAATTCCTACAGCCATAGGAGTTTCTATGCTGCCTACCAAATTTCCATCATTATCTAGTTTCCAATCAGTCATAGATGAATATTTTCCGTTTGCAAAAGATGCCCAAGAGTGACAGCCTGCCTCGATTGCTCTCCAATCTTGCCCGCAAGCCACTGATACGCTGCTAATAGCATTCATGACGCCTTTGTTGTGTGTGACCGCCCTAAAAGGATCGGCAAGAGCAAAATGATGTGCTTCAATGATTTTTTTGATAATCTCATCGCCGTTCGATCTAGTTCCGTCATTAGATAGTTCTTCAGGAGTGAAGGTAGCCTCTACGCGTGCCAATCTATGTGCGGCAAGATTTGATAAAATCTTAAGATGAACTCTACCAGATGTTAGCCTTTCTACCTCAGGGGCTATTAATTCAGCCATGGTATTAACTGCGTTTGCGCCCATGGCATCTCTGCAGTCTACAATGATGTGTAGGATGAGCATTGGTCCAGAAAGAGATTCGACAACTCTAGTTTCTATTCTCTTACATCCTCCTCCAAGTTTAATCATGGTTGAAGGTAAACTATTACAAAGTTCAATTAACTCATCTTTAGCTTGATGTATTGCTAATTGAGAAGAATCGATATCTGGGCATTCTAGGATTTGTAATTGTCCAATCATCATTGGGGCATCATTTTGGGTAGTGAATCCCCCCATCTTCAAGCAGCGTTTAGCCATATTAGATGCAGCAGCTACAACACTTGATTCCTCTAGGCAAAATGGGATGAGGTAGTGCTTTCCATCAATTACAAAATTGGTTGCAATTCCTACTGGCAGAGACATAGTTCCAATTACATTTTCTATCATTCTATCTGCAGAATCATCATCTAGTTCCCCATTAGCAGCTAATGACTGAACTTGATCATCGGTCAAATCAGCCAATTTTTTTACTAAATTACGCCTTTCTTGTACACTATGGCGAAAAAATCCGCTCAAACGACTATTTTCTACTGGCATATGTTCTCCTCAGTGTTCTCCAGGTGGCTTGGGCAATTAAGTAATCGTCTAAAATCAATTCAAAGGGCTAATTGTAGCGACTATTGTGTCGTCGCTTAATTTTCCAAAATTAACGGGTTTAACGGAAAAACTAACGCGTTAATTAACCGTTAATAGTGCGTTAATCAGGGTGAAAAAACTACTGCCGCCAATCGATTGACGCTTAATAACGGGTACCTTGGATACCGAATCTTGGTGAAACATCAAATACCTATTCATAATTGCTTGATTATGCGAGTGAAGGGTTTACAGATTGATTTTCCAGTGTTGAGCGGGAATCCATTTTCAACCAGCCCCTTGGAGACGGGACAAAAGTCGCTCTATGTAGGCCGCTTAGATATTAGGGGAAGGATTTCTAGACACATTAATTTCAGATCTAATCGGAGATTATTATTAGTTGGTGAAATGGGTTCAGGAAGAACATCTTTACTTCGCTGTTCGGCTAGCGAGGCTCCAGTTTATGTCCATATTGATCATATATCAGCATCTAATCCTGCACATAGCCTTCTTGAAAACTTATATTCTGAACTAATTGACTATGATATCCCTAAAAGTAGGAATGAATTAGTCCATAAAATTGTTGAAGCATCTAGAACCTATGAAACAAAAATACCGTTGATAGTAATTGATATGCCAACAGTTGAAACCTCAGTAATGACAGTTGCATTACGTGATGCATTACCCTCCTTAGAGAGATTGCAGGCTGTTATAGTAGTTGTAGTTGAACCTAAGCAGCGTAGTAATTTGCCGGATAGTATATTGCATAGTTTTGCTAGTATTGAGACACTTGAACCATTATCAGTTGATGAGGTTAAAGTCTTAGTTGAGAAAAGGGTTTCTTCAGCAACTTCTCAAGAGTTTAAATTATCTACAGAAGATGCTCATAACCTGCATTCGATGAGTGGAGGAAAGCCTTCGGAAGTTATTCGCTATATGCGAGATTCAATTGACCAATCGCTTCATTTTGATTCTTCAGAGCAGAATTATTATGCCGCAGAAAACAATGTATTCAGTAGTAATTTAGAGGTTAAGGAAAAGCATGAAATCCATAATCAGCCGGATTTAAATTCGTTGAATGAAGAATCACATGAGTCCCTAATCGATTCCCAAGAATCGGAGATTATTGACGCCTCAATACCTTGGCAACAAAGGGAAAAGATTGACGATAATAGTATTCCTTCTGTAGAGGTCTCAGAAATTTTTGGATTTGACCTTGATTTAGAAGAATTATCCGATTCTAAGTTAGAAGACGAACCACTAGAAGAATTAACCTTTTCAGCAACACCAGATAGTGAAGAGATAATTATTGCAGACTCTAATCCTAGACCTTCGATTAATGCAGGTACATTCAATGCTCTATTAGGTAGAACTAGAGATTTCTCTTCTGAAAAAGATGGCGATACAGAAGAAATGATAAAAGATAAAGATTCTAAAGGCGCTGAGTTATGGGTTTCTAAGGATTTAATTGAACCAGTAAAGATTGAAATGGATTATTCAGAAGAGGAATCTGCAACATTGATTCATGA
>MDTE01125022.1_pt1 | contig 12936 bp, 8 predicted proteins | sample 811231 | NCBI WGS metagenome assembly MDTE01 (sample SAMN05326651, study PRJNA326480) | marine metagenome | isolation source: seawater | place: Indian Ocean: Red Sea | collected 2010
CGTCCCGGTGATGGCGCCGCATTTCGTGCGCAACGGGCCGGAAAGCTCCATCTCGCTGTCGATCACCTGGCGCAGCGAGTGGAGCTATGCCGAGGCAGGGGCACGGTGCTTCAATGGGCTCGTGCGCAAACTGGGCATCGAACCCAAGGCGCCGGGGCGTTGGCCGACGAGCAACCAGACTAAATCGCTGGCGTTTCGGGTCTGGCGCAGGGCATTCGGAAGCTAGGAGTCCTATGCCGGAAGAGGTCCGTGACGCATAACGAGCAGCGTGTTGGCGAAGCGGCGATCTTCGATGCCCTCGCGAAATCGGGTCCGGCCGATCGCGCATTTCTGCGCCATCGGTGGTTCGCGGTGGGCAATGCTCCGCCGACAACCAGCTTCGTCGCGACCGATGACGCGGGCTCGCCCTGTGCCGCCTTCGCCCTTGTGGAACGCCGCAAGGGCCCGTTCGTGCTTCGCGAAGTGGGCGGCTGTTACTGGCCGTTTCGCGGAGTCCCCGTCGCCCCCCGCATAGCCGCGTCGGACCTGTCCCGCGCCCTGGCCCGGCACAAGAACGATCTGGGCCGTGTCTGGCGCCTGGGTCCCGTCGAGACAGGCGATGCGTCGCTGGAAACCCTGATACCTGCCTCGCGGATGGCCGGCTGGCAGGTTCTTTCCCGTCCACTCGGAAAAGTCTTCGAACTCGATCTCGCGGCGCTCGCCGCCGACGATGGCTGGCCCTCGACCAAGACACGGCGCAAGAACCGTTGGCGCAAGCGGCGGCTGGAGGAAGACGGAGGCCCCCTGCGGACGGTGTTTTTTAGCGGTGCGGACTGGACCGCCGACCACCGCGACGCGATGGCGAGGATCGAAGCGGCGAGTTGGCTGGGCAAGCTCGGCGATGGCGGCGATACCAAGTTCCGCGATCCGGCGATGCGCCGGTATTGGGAAGACCTGTGCGACGATCGCGTGCTTGCCGAAATGCTCTTTGGCAGCGTGATGTGGATCGGAGACGTTCCGGCAGCCTTCACCTTCGGAATTCAGGCCGGCGGCGTGCGCTATTATATCGCCAACAATTACGACGAACGCTTTACCCAATTCGGCCCCGGCAGGGTCCTGCTTTACGAGGACTTCGCTCGCGCCGCCGCGCACGGAACTGAGCGGATAAGCTGGGGCCTCGGCGATGCGGGGTATAAAAGCGAAATGGGCGCCAAGGCGGGTCCCGACATGGTCGATCTCCTGTTCGTACGCGGGGCGCTTCTCGCCGCAGCCCTGCGTCCGTGGTGGGAGCGCCCCGTGTGACACGTTCGACCCGTTCCATTCTCCTTGCCGCCGGTCTGCTGATCGGTTTCCAGATCGGCATGATGGCGTATGAGCAGCTTGCTTTCGGCTGGCCTTTCGCGCGCGAGGAAGCTCCGCTGCACAGCGGCTGGCATTGGATGCGGCGTGGCATCTCCGCCGCGCTGTGTGCCGCGCTGGTGCTCGCCCTCGCCCGCCCCGGCTTGCGCGCCGAACCGCTTTCCCACGGTGCGCGCAGGCTCACCCGCCTGGTCGTCGCTTTGACGGTTGCCGCCACGATTCTGCTTGCCGCCAGCCCGCGCATCTATGCCCTTGTAGGCGCGGAAGACGGCGCGATCGAATGGTTCAGCGCGTTGTTGCTTTTCGGCGCTTCCGGCTTCATGGCCGCGCGCTTCCTCAACCTCTGGCGCGCCGATCGCGCCCTGCCATACCGACGCCTTCACCTGCTCGGCGCGGCCGGTTTCGCGCTTCTGTTTCTGCTCATGGGCGGCGAGGAAGTGAGTTGGTTCCAGCGCCAGATCGGCTTCGACACGCCGGAAAGCGTCGCGGCGCGCAACTGGCAGGGCGAGTTCAACCTGCACAATTTCCAGACCGATCTCACGGAGCTGGTCCTTTACTCCGGTACCGGGCTGTTCCTCATGCTCCTTCCGCTTATCCGCGAAAGCGACGCCGCGCGATGGCCATTCGTCCAACCCTTTGCCGCCCTCCTCCCCGACCGCACGGTGGCGGCAATCTCGGCGCCGATGCTGGTGTTCACCTACAGCCACTGGACCCTGCTTCCCGTCCAGGCGGCCTTCTGGATCGGCCTGTTCGCCTGCATTGCTTTCGCCGGTAGCGCCGTGGCCACGCGCGAGCGGGCGCTGTGGATCGGTCTCGCCGTCTGGATCGCGATCGGCCAGCTTATCCACCTGCTCCTCGGCCCCACGATGCTGATGATGTTCGACAGCTCTGAATATCGCGAGCTGTTCCTGTCGCTCGGCCTTGCCGCCTACGCCTTCCGGCAATGGCAGACCGGTGGACGCTTGACGCAAACGTAAAGCACCCGCAAAGCGCATCAGGTGAGTACGAAAAAGAAACCTGAAGAGCTTGTCGCCGGCCTTATCCGCCTGCTGACCGTGACCCGAACCGGCGAGGACGCCTTCACCGCCCCGCAGCAGCCCGGCGGCGTGGGCCGCGTATTTGGCGGCCAGGTCATCGCGCAGGCGCTGCAGGCCGCGCAGGCCACCGCGCCCGAGGGTCTCGAGGCGCATTCGCTCCACGCCTATTTCCTGCGCGGCGGCAAGGAGGGCGTCGACATCGACTACACCACCGCGCGCGATTTCGACGGGCGCAGCTTCGCCAACCGGCGGGTGGTGGCGAGCCAGCCGGAAGAGGACGGCACGCAGCGCCCGATCCTCAACCTCACCACCAGCTTCCAGCGGCCCGAGGAGGGGCTGAGCCACGACGATGTGACCATGCCCGAGGTCGCCCCGCCAGAAGAGCTGGCGAGCGACATGGAAATGCGCCGCGCCATGGTCGAGCGCGCCGGCGACCGGATGACCGAGCAGCAGCGCGCCCTCGTGCTGCGCCCGCGCCCGATCGAGATGCGCACGGTCGACAAGCTGCATTGGATGAACAGCGAGCCGCGCGAACCCAAGGCGCATAGCTGGTTCCGCACCGCCGCGCCGCTGCCCGCGATCGAGGATGACCCGGCGCTGCACCGCGCGGTGATCGCCTATGCCAGCGACTATACGCTGCTCGGCACAAGCGCGCTGCCGCATGGCCTGAGCTGGATGCGCGGCGAGCTGGTCGGTGCCAGCCTCGACCATGCCATCTGGTTCCACCGCCCGGCCCGCGCCGACGAATGGCTGCTCTACGCCACCGACGCCCCGTGGAGCGGCGGCGGGCGCGGCTTCAACCGTGGCCGCATCTTCAACCGCAATGGCGAACTGGTAGCCAGCGTGGCGCAGGAAGGCATGATGCGCAAACGCATCGCCAAATAGCGCCGCCGCCGGACGGCCCACCGCCTGCTTGTAGGTGACACAAGGTGACAGCGGTGTCCGGCAAATCCAACAGGGTATTCTGCTGTGTTTACAAAAATTTAGGCCGAAAACCCCATGCCAGGGTGACACATTCGCCGAAAAATCTCCCGCCGCTCACCGCGCTATCCCGGCACCGGCATCCGGGCGATAGCCCGCACATCACCAACCCGGCGCAAGGCTAGCGCCGAGCGGGGATGTAGGAAAGTCACCGCTCGCCCTGTCCCTCCAGCGCCCGCTCGATATCGCCCAGCGAGACCAGCTTGAAGTTCTGCGCCTTGCCGCCATTGATCCCGTCCTGCGCGACGAATAGCCCGCCCGGAAATGCCGGGCCGAAATCGCCCCGCATGACCTCGATGCCATCGGTTTCCTCCACGCTGCCGTACCTCCCCTGGGCGATTCGGAAACGGCCTGCGGGTATTACGCCGGGCAAGGCATAGCGCATGAAGGTGTTGTCCCCCTGGCTCGACGCATAAAGCCAGCCGCCATCGGCGCCCTCGGGCACCAGGGCGAGCCCTTCGAGATCGGCAACCAGCTTGCGCCCATCGACCGGAGCCACGAGATCGCCCTCGGTCGAGCCGGGTACGAAGCGCCAGATGCCGCCCAGTTCCTCGCCGATATAGAGCGTGCCGTTCCGGTGATCGACCACACAGCCTTCGGGCTGCGAAGGCACCTGCATGGTGCGGACTTCCCTGGCCGTGGGGGTATCGCCCAGGGCAATTTCCCATTCGCCGATACGGCCGTTCTTGGGCGCGGTGTAGATCACCAGCGTATCCCCGCGGCGGGTGCCGCAAATGCCATAACCCTCGCCCGGACCGGAGGCCACGCGGCCAAGCTCGGTCAGGCCGCCGGTCGAGATGTCGATCCGGTAGAGAACGATCTTGGCATTGGCCCGGTCGCTGCGATCGCTGGCAAAGGCGATCACGCCCGCGTCCCCCATATCGACCAGGTCGACATTGTTCAGCGCGGGATGCGGGCTGAAGCTCTTCTCCTGGCCATCCAGCCCATAGACATACAGCCCGGCCTTCTTGTCGGTCGCGACGATCAGGCTGTCGGCAGGCGAAGCCGCGTTGCGCCAGATCGCCGGATCGTCGGCGGCATCCTCGTTTTCGGTCATCACCGGCACGGTCTCCGCCACCGCGAAGACCGGCACCGTGGGATCGCCGGATTTTGGAACCGTCGCACAGGCGGCCGCGATCCCAAGGCTGGCGAGCGCGAAAATCTTGAGTTCGTTGCGCATCAGAATGTCACCCTCACGCCGCCCTTCATGGTCCAGCTATATTCTTCGTATTGATAGAGATTACGCCGACTTCCCAAGCGGTTATAAGCGAAGTACTTCGCGTTGTTGATGTTCACCCACTCGTAGAACAGTTGGAACCTGTCGTTGACGCGATACTTGGCCGACAGATCCAGTTGGAAATGATCGTCGACATAGCGATCGAGTTCCGGCGTATCCGCCAGCTCGTCGAGATATTTATCGCGATAGGTGCCGGACAGGCGGATATCGATCGGTCCCTTATCGTAACCGATCGAGACATTGGCGGTATGCTTGGCCGTGGCGGGCAGCGAAATGTCGCGTGGACCGTCGCTGGCCAATGTCGTCACTGTCCCCTCTGCATCGGTGAAGGTATAATTGGCTTGCAGCACGAACCCGTCGAGTGCGCCGGTGAAAGCTTGGGCAAAGCCCAGTTCGATACCGAAGATGTCGGCCCCGTCGCCATTGCGGGCGATGGTCGCCTCGTCGAAGGGGATGCCACGGAACACACCGGCGACATCGGTATTCACTTCGACGATGAAGTTATCCAGGCTTTTGTAGAAGGCCGAAGCATGGATCGCGCCGTTCGAGCTCATATAATATTCGATCGCCGCGTCGAAGTTCCACGCTTCGGTCGGCAGCAGATCGGGATTTCCGAACTCGCCTTCCCGCTCGCCGTCATCCGATTCCTCGACGGCGAAATGCGGCGCCTGCTGGAACGGTGTCGGGCGGACGATCGAACGATACATCCCCGCACGCAGGACCAGATCGTTTTGCGCTTCGTAGCGGAGGTTTACGCTCGGCAGCCAGTGATCGTAGCTCTTGTCGATACTGACCGGGGAGACGAGCACGGTGTCGTCGGTTGCGGTGCTGCCATCGGGCAAGGTGCCATCTTCCTCGACCAGCAGCACATTGTTGCCGGCAAGGGTGTTGTCGGTATGCTCGTAGCGCAGGCCGTAGACGAGCCGCAGGTCCGCGCTTTCCCAGCGACCGAGGAAATAGCCGGCCATGATGTCCTCATCGACGGCGAAATCCTCCACCGCGCTGTCATAGGCGCTGTCGGCCTCCTGCAGTTCGAAATCCGAAAAATTGTCGAAGAAAAAGCGTGTCGCTTCGGTGTAGCCGGGAAGCGGCGAGATGTCGGTCAGCCGATACGTCTGCCCGATGCCGAGCGCATCGGAGAGAGTATAATTACCGTTCTCGTAGAACTCGACATTCCCATCGAAGCGCTTGTCACGCCAACGCCCCTTGAAACCGATCTGGGCCGTAAACTCGCCATTGTCGGCGGCAAAACGGCGGCCAATGTCGAATTTGGCGGCCCATTCCTCGTCCTGCGCATCCGACAGCGTGACGTATTCGACGTCCTTGAGTGCATAGGAGCCGGGGGCGAAAAACGATCCGTTGATCGCGTCGGAAACCACCGAGTAGAGCGGAACGCGTGGATCGGAGTAGTCGAAACCGAGGGCGAGACCGCTTGGAATTTCATTCCCGAGGGCGTCTTCGGCTTCCTCGGGTCCGAAGTCGCGCTCGAACTGGGTCGGGTCGACGCTGCCGTTCTCCAGCTCGCTCGATTTGGCCCAGCTCAGCGAGTAATTGGCGAACCAAGTGCCCCAGTCGCTCTCGCCGCCCGCGACGATCGAGCGGATCTTCTGGCTTTCGAAGCGATCCTTGACGTCGCGTTCGACAGTGAACTCCTCATCCGCGTCGTCGAAAATAGCCTGGTTGCCGTTTACGCTGCTGGGGCCGTTATCCTCGAAATCGCCGAGATCGAAAGTCAGGCGGCGGCGAAATTCGTGATCGTCGAACTGGCTGTAGACGCCGCGAACATACAATTCGGTACTGTCCCCGGCGCGCAGATCGAAGCCCAGCGTCGCGCTGAAACGTTCGCGTTCGACATCGTAGTCGCGATACTGGACTTCCAGCGGAAAAATCGTGCCGCCGGCCTCGGCCCAATCGTCGGCTTCGACATTGTCGGTTTCGAAAGTCCGCCGGTAATAGCTGACGCCGCCCGACACACCGGCATTCTCGCCCAACCGCGTGGCGAAGTCGAGGCTGGCCTTGGGACTGATTTCGTCGGCGTAGCGGTTATAGCTGCCTTCGATTTTGGCCGAGAGCAGGCGTTTCTTACGGTCGAAGGCACTGGTCGTCTCGATCTCGATCGAGGCGCCGATCGTATCGGCGTCCATGTCGGGCGTGAGCGACTTCTTTACCTCGATCGATTCGATAATGTCGGAAGAGACCACGTCGAGAGCGACGGCGCGAATATCGCTTTCGGGCGCTGGAAGCCGTACCCCGTTGAGCGACGAGGAGACAAGATCGGGCGACAGGCCGCGAACCGAAACGAAGCGCCCCTCGCCCTGATCGTTCAGCACGTTGATGCCGGGCAGGCGGCGCAGGCTTTCGGCCACATTCTGATCGGGAAACTGGCCGATCGCGTCACGCGTCAGCACATCGGAAACACCGTCCGCTTCCTTCTTGCGGGAAAGCGCGCTGGACAGGTTGGCGGCCTGACCGATGACCAGGATCTCATTGTCGCCAAAGCCCGCCAAGGCGATATCCGCGCGGGCAATACCGGTGGCGGGTACGTCGATCGACCGCGTTACCGTGCGAGCGCCGACATAGCTTATTTCCAGCGTGTAGCTCCCCGCCGGAACGTCGGAAAACAGGAACGAGCCATCCCGCTCGGTGGTCGCCACACGGTCCAGTTCCACGATGCGCACCTGCGCGCTGCGCAGCGCGATCGTTTCGCTCGCATCGGACACGGTGCCGACAACTTCACCCGCCTGCGCGATGGCGGGAAACGACAGTGCCGCGAGGGCGGCACCAGCGAACAGTGATTTCCTGAATTTCATTATTGCCCTCCGAAATCGTTGAGGGGCCACTAGGGTGGCAGTTTGACCGGATGATTTCTGCTGGGCGGCGGTTTTGCGACGGAAGCGCGAATTCGGAAACCGAACCGTCATATGGAGCGCTCGAGAATCTGGTTTCGCACTTGCACAAAAAACAGCAAGCCAAACGGCGTCTTTTACGCTAAAGGCCCCGCACCCCCGTGCGCCCGAGCCGTGCCCCCTGCACCGCCGCGCCGGACAAGACACGAGATTCCATGGCTTTCGAAACTCTTCCGCCGGTGATCGGCGATGCACTGGCCGCACGCGGCTATGACGCACCCACCCCCGTCCAGGCCGCCGTCATCGATCCCGAAGCGCAAGGCCGCGACCTGATCGTTTCGGCGCAAACCGGCAGCGGCAAGACCGTCGCCTTCGGCATCGCGCTGGCCGATCAACTGCTCGGCGAACTAGGCGGCTCGCCGCTGAGCGAGAAACCGCTCGCGCTGGTCATCGCCCCCACGCGCGAACTGGCGCTGCAGGTCAGCCGCGAGCTTGCCTGGCTCTATGCCGGGGCGGGCGTTCGCATCGCCACCTGCGTCGGCGGGATGGATGCGAGCAAGGAACGGCGCAATCTGCGCGGCGGCCCCGCGATCGTCGTCGGCACGCCCGGGCGGCTGCGCGACCATCTCGAACGCGGGGCGCTGGACCTGTCGGGCCTGATCGGCGTGGTGCTCGACGAGGCGGACGAGATGCTCGACATGGGCTTTCGCGAGGATCTGGAAGAAATCCTCGATGCAACGCCCGAGGGGCGCCGCACGCTGCTGTTCTCCGCCACCATGCCGCGCCCGATCGAACGGCTGGCCGAACGCTACCAGAACGATGCCCTGCGCCTCAGCCTGGTGGGCGAGACGCGCGGGCACGGCGATATCGAATACCAGGGCATCGCCGTCGGCCCGTCCGAAATCGAGAACGCGGTGGTCAACCTGCTGCGCTTCCACGAGGCGGAGACGGCGATCTGCTTCTGCGCCACGCGCGAGAGTGTGCGGCGTCTCCACTCCACGCTGCAGAATCGCGGTTTCGGCGTCGTGGCGCTGTCGGGCGAGCATTCGCAGAGCGAGCGCAACCAGGCATTGCAGGCGCTGCGCGACCGGCGGGCGCGCGTCTGCGTGGCCACCGATGTGGCCGCGCGCGGGATCGACCTGCCGACGCTGAGCCTGGTGATCCATGTCGAAATTCCGCGCGATGCGGAAACGCTCCAGCACCGTTCGGGCCGCACGGGCCGCGCGGGCAAGAAGGGCACGGCGGCCATCGTCGTGCCCTATAACCGCCGTCGCCGGGTCGAAGGCATGCTGCGCGGCGCGCGGATCGAGGCCGAGTGGCTCGATGCGCCCACCCCCCAGGCGATCGCCAAGCGCGACCGGGCGCGGCTGCTCGAGACGATCACCGCAGAGCGCGAATACGAGGATGGCGACCGCAAGCTCGCCGCCGACATCATGGCGCGCATGGCGCCCGAGGACATCGCTGCCGCGCTGGTCCACGCCCACCGGTCCGAGCTGCCGCAGCCCGAGGAGCTGCTGGCCAACACACCCGAAGCGCGCGAGAAAGCCAAGGCCGAACGCCACCGCCCCGGTTTCGAGGACACGGTGTGGTTCAAGATGGACATCGGCCGCCGCCACAATGCCGAACCGCGCTGGCTGCTGCCGCTGATCTGCCGCCGCGGGCACATCACCCGCAACGAAATCGGCGCGATCCGCATCGGCCAGCACGAGAGCTGGTTCCAGGTGCCGCGCGCCGTGGCCGCCAAGGTCGCCGATGCCATTGGCCGCACCGCCTCGCCAGATGACGAGCAGGATGCAATCGCCATTGTCGAAGCGCCCGACGGCCCGCGTGTGGAAGCCCGGGCGAACCGCAAGCACGGCGGCGGCGGCAAGGTCCATGCCCGTCCGCATGGCAAGGCGCCTGGGGGGAAACCCTCCGGGGGCAAGCCCTCCGGCGGCAGGCCGCCCTTCAAGAAGGACAAGCCCGGCGGGGGCAAGCCCTTCGCCGGAAAGCCCAAGTTCGACGGCAAGCGCAAGGACGGCGGCAAGCGGAAAGACACGGGCAAACCCGGCGGCCCGCGCAAGGGCTGACCGGGACCGCCCCCATTCCGCTCAGTTGGTCATCAGCAGCGGGATGCGCACATCCGACAGCATCTTGCGCGTCACGCCGCCGAAAATCCGCTCGGTCAGGCGCGTGCGGCCATAAGCGCCCATCACGATCAGCCCGGCCTTGCGGTGTTCGGCATGGGCGACCAGCGCCTCGCTCACGCCCTTGTCGCCCGCTTCGACCTCGATCATCTCGCAGGAGATGCCGTGGCGCGAGAGATAATCCGCCCCGTTGACCGGCGGCAGCTCGGGCTCTTTCGTGCCCTTGCCCGGCTCCTTGACCGTGGCGAGATAGACCGCCTGCGCCTTGTGCAGCAGCGGCACCGCCGCCTTGAGCGCATGCGATGCCTCGGCCGATCCGTCCCAGGCGACCAGCGCCGCCGCGTTCGGGGACAACCGCTTGCAGCTATCGGGCAGGACGAGCACGGGGCAATCGGCGGTCACCGCCAGCTCGCCCGCGGTGAAGGACGGTGTGCCATCGACCGTATTGGGATCGCGCGCGCTCACCACGGCGAGGTCGTTGAGCGAGGATTCGCGCAGCATCGCCAGTGCCACCGGCCCCGCCGCCTCGACCCAGTTCCACGACACGCCCTCGTTCGACAGATCGTCGAGCGTCCTGTCGCGCAGCTTTGCCGCCTCCTCGCGCCAATAGGGCACCATGGCGGCAAAGGCCGCGCCGTGGAAATCGATCGTCCCGGCGGCCTCATAGGGGATGGCGTGCAGCAGCGTGACATGCGCATCGAATGCACGCGCCAGATCGAGCACGGCATCGAGCCGCCCGGAAAAACTCTCGTCCCCGGTGGCGTTGAATAGAATGGTCTTCATGGCGTCGTCTCCCACTGGCGGGAGGGCCACAGGGCCGCGTCCCGGCTTGTGATTATACCATACAGCACAAACGCGCCCGCTCATTGACCTACATCAATTTACAAGGGCGGCTGGGAAGACGCAGTGGACCGCGAACGGCGCTCGGCCAAACCATGACCTTCGGATGGCGTCATAGGGGGTGGGAAAAGGAATGCCTGCTTGCGAACCAAATCACGTAAGCGCAACCCATCCTCAAACTCGCCAAGAACACGCATTTGGCGTGACGACCGTATGGTCTTTGATAGAGACGCTCCATGGATGACCGCCGTCCCGACCTCGCTAAGCGATTTGCCTTGGCCGCGCATTCCAACGCCGTGCTGCCAATTCTACTCGTTCTTGAGATACTCGAGACGACCATAGTCCCGTTCCCCTATGAAGCGATCTTTGTCGCCCTTTGTCTTGCCGCTCCGCAAAGAACCTGGCTCTTCGTCGCGGTGACCGTGGCGGGGAGCGCGATCGCAGGATCGATCCTGTATTCGCTGGGAGCCGGTTTTGCAGAACCCTTGGCTGATTACCTCAACGTCCAAGAAGCAGTCGAAGCCTATAAGTCGACGTTCAGCGAACGGGGCGGCGCTCTCATCTTTCTCGGAGGTCTTACGCCTGTCCCGTCGTATTTCGTGAATTTGGTAGCGGGAGCGACAGGCTATCCATTCGCGACCTTCCTGGCGTTGTTTTCTTCCAGCCGTTTCATTCGCTTTGCCTTACTCGGCCTCTTGATCCACCTTTTCGGCGAGGCTGTCCTTGCACAGTGGTCAAGACTGCCGATCGTTGTCCAGCGCACAATTCTGATCCTCTTTCTGGCGGCAGTAACTTGGTGGTCGATCGCAAAACTGTGATGATCTTGTTCTGCACCGACAAGGCAGTCCACCAATCACCGGGGGGACAGGTTCCAGGTCCGCAAGAGGGCCGTGAGCTAACGCTCTACCCTCACCCCCCACCATGATAGAAATCGTAGATCTGCTGCGCCACGCCTGCGCTGATGCCGGGCGCGCGCTTCAGGTCGTCCAGCGCCGCCGCCCTCACCTTCCCCGCCGCGCCGAAATGCAGCAGCAGTGCGCGTTTGCGCGCGGGGCCGATGCCGGGGATTTCGTCGAGCGGTGAGGCGGTGATGGCGCGGCTGCGTTTGGCGCGGTGAGCGCCGATGGCGTAGCGGTGGACCTCGTCGCGCAGGGTCTGGAGATAAAACAGCAGCGGCGAATTGACCGGCAGCGTCTTCTCGCGCCCGTCGGGAAAATGGAACACCTCGCGCCCCTCGCGCCCGTGGTGCGGGCCCTTGGCGATGGCGATCAGGGGGACGTGCTCGATCCCCATCTCCGCCAGCGTGTCGCGCACCGATGACATCTGCCCCTTGCCGCCGTCGATCAGGACGAGGTCGGGCCAGACGGTTTCGTGGCTGTTGGCTCTGCCTTCCTCGCCATCGGGGTTTTCGGCCAGATTGCGGAAGCGGCGGCTCATCACCTCGCGCATCATGCCGAAATCGTCATTGGTCTGGGCGCTTTTGATATTGAACTTGCGATACTGGCCCTTCTCGAAGCCTTCGGGGCTGGCGACGACCATCGCGCCCAGCGCCTTGTCGCCCTGGATATGGCTGTTGTCATAGACCTCGATGCGCTGCGGCACGTCCTCCAGCTCGAGGAATTCCGCCAGCTCGCGGTGGATCTTCGCCTTGGTGCCACTTTCGGCCAGCCGCCTCTCGAGCGCCTCCACCGCATTGCGGCTGGCCTGCTCCATCAGTCTGCGCCTTGTGCCGCGCTGGGGGATCGAGATGGCGACCGCGTGTCCGGCCTTCTCCGCCAGCGCCTCGGCGATCAGTTCCTGTTCGGTCAGCTCGCGGTCGACCAGGATCGTGCGCGGCGGCGGCACTTCCTCGTAGAATTGCAGCAGCACGTCGGACAGCACCTCTTCCTTCTCGAGCTCGCCCGTATTGCGCGGGTAGAAGGTGCGGTGGCCCCAATTCTGCCCGCCGCGGATGAAGAAGGCCTGCACCCCCACCTGCCCGCCCTTGGCCGCCAGCGCGAAGACATCGGCATCGCCCACCCCGGCCGCGTTGATCGCCTGGCTGCCCTGGATGAAGGTTGCCGCGCGCAGCCGGTCGCGCAGGATGGCGGCGGTCTCGAAATCGAGGTCTTCTGCCGCCTTGGCCATCTGCCGCTCAAGGTCCTGCTGCACCGCCGACGATTTGCCGCCGAGGAAGTCCTTCGCCTCGCGCACAAGGCTTTCGTAGCCCGCCTCGTCGATCCGCCCGACGCAAGGGGCGCTGCAGCGCTTGATCTGGTAGAGCAGGCAGGGTCGGTCGCGATTGTTGAAAAAGCTGTCGGTGCAGGACCTCAGCAGGAACAGTTTCTGCAGCGCGTTGAGCGTCTTGTTGACGCTGCCAGCGCTGGCGAAGGGGCCGTAGTAATTGCCCTTGGCCTTGCGCGCGCCGCGATGCTTCTGGATGCGCGGGAAGGCGTGATCGGAGCGCAGAAGGATGAAGGGGAAGCTCTTGTCGTCGCGCAGCAGCACGTTGAATGGCGGGCGGTAGCGTTTGATGAGCTGCGCTTCGAGCA
>MDTE01200942.1_pt1 | contig 12936 bp, 7 predicted proteins | sample 811231 | NCBI WGS metagenome assembly MDTE01 (sample SAMN05326651, study PRJNA326480) | marine metagenome | isolation source: seawater | place: Indian Ocean: Red Sea | collected 2010
GGAGGTGGGGGCGAGATTGGACCCGCGATTGGACCCCCCACCCGACCGGATACGGGTCCATCGATCGGACCCCCGGCCAGACCGACCGCCGATACCGAACCGTCCGCGGGCCCGTCCACATTGCCCCGATCCGTGGCGCCGGAGGACGCGCCGGCTGTCGGTCCCGTCATCGGTCCCCCTGCGAGGCCCGCCGGCATCCGGGAGAAGCGGGAGATTGCGGAGGTCGAGGACGCGCCGGGTGACGCGCTGGCGGCGGCGAGCGCGGGCGGCGCGTCCAAGAAGGCGAAGAAGGCCAAGACGCCGGTCCTCTCCTTCGGGGATGACGACTGACGCGACGGTCTCCGCTCTGGGTTTAGGTAAAAACTCAACGTTGGATTGTATAAGAAGGTGGTAGTTACAGTAACACAGGAACGCGCTCCATCGCGCGCTCGATCACGACTTCTGCCGCTGCAGGTGTCCCGCGACGTCTCCCGCGTCGTACCCCCCGAACCTGAACGCTCGGAGGTAGTCGATCACCACGCCCTCCAGCTTGGCGGGTTTGATGCCCAGCTGCTCGAAACCCGGCGCGCGCGGGTTCTTGAGGTAGTTCACCGACTGCGCGTCGATGTAAGACTTGGTCAGGCCGGTTGGGGTGGGCAAAGGGAACGGGACCTTCCTGAGGAGGAACTCGTGCGGCGCCCCCAACGCCCTGAGGATGAAGGAGGGCACGTACAGGATCTTCGGGTACCCCGGCGTCCGAATGGTCTTCTGCACGAATCTGAGCATGTCCTCCATCGTGTACACCTTGTCACCCGCCAGCTCGAACGTCTGCCCCGCGGTCTCCTCGTCCTCCACGATCGCCTGGATGGCCAACGCCACGTCGTCGACGTACACCGGCTGGTGCTTGCTCTCGCCGTCGTCCACCAGAGGCGCCAGCGGGAACTTGCACGTGTGCTCGGCAAAGACGTTGAGCAGCCGGTCCTCGGTTCCGATCAACTTGGCGGGCTTGACGATCGTGGCGTTCGGGAACGCGGCGCGCACCGCGTCGTCGCCGGCCGCCTTGGTCTGGTAGTACTTGGACGGGTTGGTGTGCGAGGCTCCCAGCGCGGAGACGTGCACCAGCCTCTCCACCCCAACCTCCTTGCAGATCTCGGCCAGCTTGGCTGGGAACTCGACGTGGACGTCCTCGAAGGAGAAGTTCCGCGTCTCCCACTCCCTTCCGACCATGTTCACCACCACGTTGGATCGCTCCACCGCGTACTTGATGGCGTCGGCGTCGCGGATGGAAAAATCCAGGTGCACGATCTGGCCGAGGTCGCCCATCACCTTGAGGTGCTGGCGCGCGTTCTCGTTGCACCGGTTGGGCAGGATCATCTTGCTACCGCTCTTGCCGATGTGGTTCACCACGTACCGGCCGAGGAAGCCCGAGCTGCCGAAAACCGTCGACGTGATACCGCTGTTCCGACGCGGGGAAGGGAGAGGAGGGGGGTCAGCGAGCCGCGAAGGGATAAAAAAAACCCCGCCCGATGGGTCCGCCGGAGCTAGTCGTTTAGGGTAGCCGAATTGAGTCTCACCTGATGGAGGACCTGCCGCCGGTTCCGCGGCCCGTGTACGTCACCGGGAGGGAAGACGCATCTCGAGAGAAGACCTGCGTGGTGAAGATGCGCGTCCGAGGCGGTAAGTCGGTGGTCGATCGTGGCGCGGGGGCTCTCGGAGGGGCGGAAAATAATCATCTGCGCTGCGGCCAGTCGGGGCCGCAAGGGTTCTGGGTCGAGGGAGGCGCGCACCTGCTGCGAGGCCAGGGTTTCCCTCAGGGTCTCCACCGCGACGGCGGGGAACCCGCGGGGCACCGCCCGCTGAAGCTGCCTCGTCGACGACAGCATATCTCCGCGCCGTCGAGCTGTGGCCCCACGCGTGCGCGGTCGCCACCCATCATCCTCAGCAGGGCGAAATCAAGATTCGGCAGCGCGAAAAAATCGAACAAAGCACGTTTTTGCTGCGAAGTCTCGCGCTGAAAAACTATCATATTGCTATCGCCGCCGCCGCCTCTCGAGCGCATCCAACGCCGCCGCAGCCTCCCTCGCGCACTCCACGGGCGTCACGGCCACCGCCCTGAGCTTGGGTATGGGCGCGTACGACATGACGCAGGGTTTGCCGTTGAGAACCACCGGACACGCGTTCGGCCCCGGGTGGCTTCGCGCGCCGAAAAAATCAGTCGCCGACTTGTCCTCCGTCCACCGCTTGTACGACAGGTTGGCGCTGACGATCATCTCGCCCAGGCTCTTGGCGTGCCCCACCGCGGCCACGAGCGGCGCACCCTCCACCTTGCTCATGGGAAGACCCGCGTACCCGCGCAGGTCGTGGCTGAAGAACCTCGGGCCGTCGTCCCCGACGTCCCGGCTCGAAGCCGCCAGGGTGGCGCGAACGCACCCGTGCCTCCGGGCCAACGCCACCGCCGCCCGCTTGAGACCCGGGGGTAGCAACGCCTCGCCCGCGGTGCCGTTAATCCACAGGTCGCAATGAACTTCGCCGTCGTCCAGAGTGGCGTTGCACTCAACCTCGAAGCCGCACGATCGCTCCGCCGCCGCCGCTCGAGCCGACGCAGAAGCCGACCTCGGCCGGCACTCGCCGCACCCGGCCAGGACGGCGCCGATGCCCTCGACGTCGTCCACGCCCTTTCGGCGGTGCGTTCTCATCGAGGTTTCGGCCGCGGCGGCGGACGCGGCGCCCATGGATCCGGCGTCGGACCCGCAGAACTTGCACCCCCACCTGACGGCGAGCGTGTTGACGGATACGACCCGCGCGCGAAACTCCCACAGCCGGTTGTCGACGGCGCCCGCGCCCGCGGCGGCGGCGGCGGCGATATCCGCCAGCCTCACCGTCCGAGATTGGAGCGGGGCGGGGACGGACGCGCGCGATGAGCCCAGCGTGGCGTGGCTCGGCGTTTCGACCGTCACCCTGGTCCCCGGCGTGAACTTGACGTAACACTGCATGGTGTTGCTCACCCCCCGCTTGGCGTTTTCGATCACGAGCACCGCGCCGACGCCCACGCCGGATGGAAGATCCTCCGTCCTGTCCGTGTACCCGTCGCACCTGTCCCCGGTATCCACGTCACGGAGCTTGAGCACCCTCTGAGCGCCGCGCCCCCACGTGTCCCGCTGGTACACGTCGCCGACGACGAGGGCTCGAAACGGTGGAGCGCCGGACGCCTGCGGCGGCCACTGCGCCTGCGTGAGGGGCCGATAGGCCGGATTGACGCGCGCCGCGCGCTCCTCCGGGTCGACGTACGCGCCCCCCATGGGCGGGTGACCCGCGCCCTTGTGCCAACCACCGTTCGACGTGCCCCTCACCCACACCAAAACGTCGGATAACGATTTGATCTTGTTCGGTTCCGGACGGCGCGGCGGAGCGTTTTCGTCGTTGAACGCGTCCTCGGCGCACGCGACGTCGGAGGCTGCGAACCGAAGGTGGCACCGGGGCGCGACGATCCTCGGCGGCAGCGATTCTCGGTCTCTCGCGTCGGAGTACCCCTCGACGGCCACCGATTCCTTGGCACCCTCGCACGCCAGGCTCCATCGGGTGCAAGCCATCATGCACGGCAGCGGCGGAAGGTTGCCATCGCCGGCGAGGCAGACGTCGATTTCGTGCGTGTGATCCGTCAGAGCGTACCTCCTCTTCTCCCTCGCGCCCTCGCCCGTCTTGTACTCCTTAAGCCACCCGAGCAGCAGAGACGGTCCGGGTCTGCCGAACTCGCGGCTAGAAACGACCACGCGGTCGACGGGTACGGCTCCCGCGTTGTTTCCAAACGGGAGCGCCGCGGCGGCTGACTTGCTCGACCGGCGCCCGGCCGTCTCGGTCGCGGTCACCTCCGCCCGCACGGCGTCGGCGAACGACCCCACGCCCGCGTCGACGATGCACCGCAGCGTGGGTACCGCGGGGACGGGGCGCTCGTCCCCGCCGAGGCCCACGGGTGTGAAGAACTCGTGATAAATGCTCTGGCCGCGACGATTCGAGCTCGAGTCTGGCGCCGTTTCTTCGCCGCCCAGTCTTCGCAGGGCGCCGTCGAGATCAAACCCCGTCGCCGTCGAATCATCCTCGCCGACGCCCCCGACGCTGGACCGCTTCCTCTTGCCCACCAGAAGGCGGTTCGCGTTGCGTCGCTGCCCGGGATCGGCGCAATCAAACTTTCGTCGAAGCGCCGCCGCCATATCCCGGAGCCGGACGGCGGCGGGGATGCCCCCCCGCTCGCACGCGCGCGCCACGTCCCTCTTCGTGAACACCTCGACGCACCCGTCCCCTCCTCCTTCCGTGGACGTCGCGAGCGTCGGTGCGGGCGCGCACGAGGGCGAGGGCGTCACGGTCCTCACCCTCGTGCGAACGCACGCGCCGACGGCGCGCAAACCCCAGCCGTCCTCGTCCTCGTCGTCCTCGTCCCCCGTCGTCCGCTTCCACACCGGGTGCGCGTGCGTCAACGCCACCGTGGCGCCAGCCCTGAGCGACGGCACCATCGACCCGGTGCTCATCACGCCCAAGTCCGGGACGAACGGAATTCCTCGTCCCCGAGTCCCGACTGGCCTGATGAGCACTACGCCCGCGCCGTTCGGATCCGGACCCACCACGGAAGCCTCCAACCGACCCAGCGTAGCTCCTCTCGCGCACGACGCACACCCACACTCGACGTTCGACGTTGACGATCGTCCCGTCCCCGCGACCGACCGAAAGAGGCGCGCGGGTCCCGCGGGGTTGGGAACGACGGTCGTCGCCGCGGTCGCCGCAAGCAGCCGAATCTCCTTTCCGTCGCCGTCGCCCTTGAACATGCTCATCTCCCTCGTGTCCGCGACGGTGACGCACCCGCACTGGTTCGCGGCGAGCTCGCCCCCCATCTCGAGCTCGCCCCCCATCGCGGCGCCCAGAAACGGTCGCCACCGACACAAAGTCTCGCCGTTGAAAAGCAGCCTGCGTCGGTCGCCCGCGCCGCACCTCGGGCACGCGCCGAGCTCCGCCATGAAAAACCTCTGCGCCCGGTCCCATATCGTGATCACGGGGGACACGGCGACGACCGCGCCGGTCACGGTGCGCGCCCCCTTCTTCTTCCTCGGCGGAGCGACGGCCGCGTCGACGACGCTCGGCATCGCCGGCGGCCGGGGCCCGCCGCCGCTGTCCTCCTCCAGGCACGCAAACGACGTCACCTCCAGCGCGACGAAACCCCCGGACCGGCCGCTAAACCCCGCACCACCGCCGCAAACGCCGCGCGGTCTCGTCCATCCGGTCGCCAACACCACCTTGCCGATCCACCTGGCGTCGGGCAACGACGCCGAGGTGACGACCGCGACGGAACCGGTGGCGTCGGCGAGGGCCAGGCCCGCCGCTTCAATCGCCGGGTCGTTCGTCTCGTACTCGTGTCCACTACTAGCGTTCAAGGACAGCGCGGGGGCGAGTGTTAGCCTACCCACGACGGCGACGGGTACCACGGGCGCGGTGGACGCGTCGTTCAGCTCCGGAGCCTCCTCCTCCTCCTCCTTCTCGTCGTCAGAGTCGGATCGTCTGCTCCTCGCCCAGAGCCTCGTCAAGTCCGAGGCGCACGGTCCCATCGCCCTCAACTCCGCCAAAGAACACAGCGTGGATCCGAGCGGGAGGACAGGGAACGGCTCGGGCGCGGTTGATTTCGGGTCGTGGCCGGGCCGGGGCATCGCCAGTCGGGTTCGCGTCACGTGACGCACCAACTCCCGGACGATGGCACCCCCATCCCACGGGATGGTGCCAACTTTCCTCGGGCTGCGCGCGCTCCTGGGTGACGTCGGCGCCGTATCAGTCGGGCGCAGGTTGGTTGTCACCGCGTCTCTCACTGAATCCAGCCACCCCAACTCCTCGCCTGTGTTCAAGGGGTGAAACGGACGGGATAAGGGCGTCAGGGTCGGGTCGTGGCGCGACGTTGGATCCGAGAGAAAACAGACTCGAGAAAGCTGGTGGGCGTCCTTACCGGTGAGCTCTCCCGCTCCGAGGGCTTCAGCCGCCTCCATCGCGAGCGAAAGCGCCTCATCGACCTCTTTGCCTCGCATCGGCGCCACGCGCGGTGCCGACCGAGCAATCGGAACCGCCGCGCCGGAGGAGGGTGACACCGCCCGCCCCAAGGCTCGGGCTTTTGAAACCAAACTCGTCGCGCCGGTTCGAAGCAGGAAGGTCTGCGCCAGCTGATGACGCGGAGGAGACAATTCTCAGAGCCCTGCCGCGCCCCCCCTCGCAGAAGACAAGACACGACGCGCGTGGGTGTGTCCGCGGGTTCAGGGTCAGCGAGAACCTTCGGGACCTCATCTCCCTTCCACGCCGCGTCGACACGGTCCATCGCGGCCGGGACCGACCCGCAAGGACCTGAGAGGGCCACGCGCGACTGACCTTCAAAAACCTTGTTGACAAAGTATGTCGAGGGGCATCGGCGCCGGCGCGTTGGTTCGTCAGATGAACGTATCGTCGCTGGGCTTCGTCGGGGGTTTGCTCTACGCCATTCGTAGAGCTGGCAGGTCGCCCCCCGAGCCCCCCGACTACCTCAAGTGCCCCGTCACCCAGGAGCTCTTCACCGACCCCGTAATCTTATCGCAGACCGGGTACACCTACGACAGGCCCGCCATCGACCGGTGGCTGCGACAGAAGTTCCCGCCCACGGACCCGTCCTCGAACGTGGAGCTCTGGACCACGGAGACGGTGCCCAACTGGGCGTTGAGGGACGCCGTGAACGAGTGGTGCGCCGCCAACGGCACACGGCAGCTCGACGCCCCGACGCACTCCAAGCGACACGTCGCGGGGGGGCGCAACGCCCGAGACGCCAAACCCCCGCGGGATGGCTCGGGATGGCCGAACCGCCCCGGGGGATGGATCGGGTCCGCACTGCGGGGTGAGCTCGCGGCGCAGGCGGCGCACGACTTCGCGCGGTGGGCGATGAACGGCGTGGGTATGCCCGCGCCGGTGGCGGCGCACCTCTTCGCGTTTGGCGTCCTCGCCGGGTGCTGCGTCGCGATGACCGCCGCCGTCGTGACGTGCGAGTGGGCGCTGAGGGTGATGGGGGCGAGCGCGCGGGACCTTCAGCTGGACGCCTTCGCGCATCTCGCCGGTCCGCTGTCGTCGCTGGTGTGGTGGGCGGGTATATTCAGCGTGGTGTACCTGGCGCAAGGAGGGTTCGACAACCCAATCACGGCGGATATGGAGCGGAGGAGGCGGCACAGGCACCACCACCGACACCACCCTAGGCTCGGACCCTCGCTCATCCACCGATTCTGACGGGACGGGATCGATGCGCGTGTACCATATGATTAACGAAATACAATACGATAAGAGGCTGCCCCACGATATGCACGCCGCGTTGTTGACTCAGTCATGTGTTGAGTGAAGAAGTTTTCGACCCGCCAAACGCGTCTGCTGAAAAGCATCAGAGCCGCAAGCGCGGGCGTGTGGAGGAGGCCGATCGTCATGGCCGCTCGCGTCGCCGCGGTCGCCGGGATGCCCATGAGCGTCTCGTCGATCGCGCGGGTGCGTATCGCGGGACCGCGCGCGATCGTACCGGCGCGCGTCGACGTCGGCACCACCGCCTCGTTAGGTTCTTCGACACGAGGCGAGCGATCGGGACGGGAGGGCGCGGTTCGCCTCGCGTCGCTCGCGTCGCCGTCGTCTTCGCGCGCGAGGCTGCGGGTGTTTCCAGTCGTGCATCGCGCGGCTGCGGATAATGCGCCGACGGGAGAGGATGCGGCGGCTGCGGGAGATGCGAAGGACGGGGACGACGCTTCGGGGCCCGACGTCCAGCCCTGGTTTCGCTTTCTCACGCGCACCACCATCATCGCCGCGGGGCTGGTGGTATTCGGCTCCATGGCCGCGCCTTGGCCCGCTGGGGGGCAAGTGCCGTTTATGACGATCCTTATGAAGCGCCTCGGGGCGATATGGGTCGCGCGGCAGCTCGCGAAGGCCATCCTCAAGCCGCTCGTGATCTGGGCGCACCGCCTCGGTCGATTGCTGGCTCCGGCCGCGGCGACCATCGGTCGGGCGTGCGTCAATGCCAAGGCTAAATACGACGCCAACCCCAAGGGAATCATACTCATCCCGTTCGTCGCCGCCTTCGTGGGCTGGTTCACCAACTGGCTCGCCGTGAAGATGATCTTCTACCCCATCGGCTTCCTCGGCTTACCGTTCCTGAAGCAGGCGGTGGAAGGGGAGATGTACGGCTTCGACATACTCAACCCTCTGGCGTTGGGGTGGCAGGGTATCGTCCCCGCCAAGGCTGCGAGGATGTCCTACGACATGGTGTCCATGGTCACCGATAAGCTCATCGACGTGCAGGAGGTGTTCATGAAGCTGGATCCGAGGCGGATATCCGAGCTGCTGGCGCCGGAGGTGCCGGAGATGGCGCGTCGCGTCGCGAAGGACATGACGAAGGACGTGCCCATGGGACCGTGGGCGGTGGATCTTGGGGAGAGGGCTCTGCCGCAGTCGTGCGGACCGTTGGTTGACAGTATCCAGGACGCGATCGTGAGGTACCTCGCCGGGTTTGTGCGTACGCTCCAAGAGCAGGTGGACAGGGTGGTTGACCTGAAGGAGCTGGTGGTGACCGCCATGTGCGAGGATAAGCGGGTCATCGTGGAGCTGTTCCAACGGTGCGGGCGCGAGGAGCTCAAGTTCCTGACGAACTCGGGGCTGTGGTTCGGGTTCCTGCTCGGGTGCATACAGGCCCTTTTCTGGCTATTCTACGATAACCCGTGGACGCTCACCATCGGCGGGACCATTGTGGGTTTGCTCACAAACTGGATTGCTCTCAAGTGCATCTTCGAACCGGTTGAGCCCGTGTACCTGTTCGACGGTAAGCTCAAGATCCAGGGTCTGTTCTTACAGAGACAGCTGGAGGTGAGCGGGGAGTTCAGCGACCACCTGGCAACCAAGGTGCTGACAAGCGAGATGGTGTGGGACAACATGCTCAAGAACCGGAAAGGCCCCGAGTTTGAAGCCATGCTCGACGAGTTCACGCGGGATTTTGTCCGAAATGAAGCTGAGTCCCAGGGTAGGGGTTTGCTCGCGGGGGGTGTGGAGGAGACCGCACTGCTGGAAGAGGTCGTGAGCAAGGTGAAGGAGCGGTTGATCGACCACGTGCACGTGTTGCACGAGTACACGGACGACACGCTGGGTCTGAAGGAGCTGATGCGGGAGAAGATGGCGTTGATGACGCCGCAGGAGTTTGAGCGGGTGCTGCACCCCATTTTCGAGCAGGACGAGCTCACCTTGATCATCTCAGGCGCGGTGCTGGGTGCCATCGCGGGTTTCATACAGCAAGTGTACACCATCGCGACGGACGACGGGTCAGTGGGACCAGAAAAAAAGGAAGGCGGCGGTGCATCACCTGCAAGATGATTTTTATTATCGACGCGAGTAGCAAACTAAGCACACGTGGTCCCTGCCGAGAGCTCGAACGAGTTCACGATCGCGCGCACGCCCTCAATCGCCTCCACATCCGCGCCACCCGCGAAGCTCGCGGTCAGTCTCACTGTCTGGAGAAGATTGTACTTCTTCGCCGCCTCACCGCCTCGGCACCCTATGGCGATTAATTCTACCCACGGGGACTTGTCATCCTCCCCGACGCCTTCAGCGACGAACGCACCGCCCACGGCACCGCCAACCTCCCTCGACGTCCTTAACGAACCTCGCCTGGTACCTGCGATGTACAGACCGAAGTTCTCCGGTGACGTGTAGACGCTGCCGGCGCCACCAGCGCCCCCTCCGCCCATCGTGAATGTGGGTTCTTTAACCATTATCGCCACGGGTTCGGTCCTGCCCGGTGCGAACACCTCGACGGTCGACCTGGACACCCCAATCGCCTCGGTCGCGGTCCAATCCTTGGGTAATAGCATCGTGAACCCGTCACCCGTGTACCTGTCGCCGGTATTTACCGTCTCCTCCGATGCCTCTGCCGAGGAGAGGGTACCAAACGCGGAGGCGAGTCCGGCGGCAGTTGCCGCGATCAGCGCCGATCGCCTGGAGGGCGCCTCGTTCGCTGCGCGAATCGCGAGACGCAGCGCAGCCTTCGGGTCCAGGTCCTTAACGCGCGCGGCGGTCCCCGCGCTGGGGGTCCAGCCGATGAGCCACTGCTGGGTCGAGTTGGCGTCACTGAACCGTTCCTTGTGGCGGGCCAGAGCGTCGAGGGATATTCCGCTCAGCCGCATAGCCTCGGCGAACTTTGCCTCACCGTACGACTTGGACCCGGAGATGAACGACGCGATCTGCGCCTGCGCGGTGCGCTCGAGCCTGGACCTCTCCCACGCGCGAAGCACCGACGCCGCCGACTGCGTTTTCCCTCGACCGGCCATCGCGATGGCCAGCTCCGCGGCGTCCTCGAGCGCGAGGTTGGCGCCCTGACCGAACGAGGGTATGACGGGGTGAGCGGCGTCGCCCAGGAGCGTGACGGGTCCCGCGGGTGCCATGAACCTCTCCGCGTCCCCCGGGAAAAGCGGACCGCGGTCCAACACGCGCGACGTATAAAAGTTTCCGCCCGCGCCCGCCCCGCCGATCTCAGCCTCCTCCTTTGTCGCCTCCAAACACGCCATCACATCCGGATAGTTCTTGAACGTCGCCGCGCAGCTCTCCGCGTCGTCGTCGCCCTTCACGATCCCACCGTCCAGACACCCCGCCGCCCAGTACAGCTTCCCGCCCCCGACGTCCATGAAACAGACCGTCCTGCCCACCGAGCTGTCCTTGGACGCGCTCAGAGCCGTCGCGCCGCGGGGACAAAACTCGGGGAACCCGTCGCCGTCGCCGCCGCTCATGCCATTGCCGCCGCCGCCGATCGTCCCCGCCCCCGTCGCTCGCGCGTGCGCTCTCGCGACCCTCGCCGCGTCCACCACGCCGCGCCAGATCACCCGCCCGTTATCCCTCGGCGCGCCGTCGTCCATCAGCGCCGTTCGAACCGCGCTGTTGATGCCGTCGGCGCCGACGACGAAATCGGCCGTCACCGGGTCCGACGGGGTTCCGTCCCTCGCGACGAAGGTGCACCGCGCCTTCGCGGTGCCGTCCGCGTACTCCACGAGCTCGATGCCATCGAGCGACGCGTCCAGGTGCACGCAGTGCGCCGGCAGGAAGGACGCCAGCGCCGCCTGCGCCTCCGCCCATCGGATGCAGATGAGGCCCGCGCCGTGCTGCGCCCGGATGATGGCGGGGAACGCCCCGCCCACCAGACGGGTCGCGGCCTTCTTGAGAGCCCCGCTGATGCCGCCGCCGCCGTCGCTCGATGGTTCGCCGGAGCGCGCGGACGGCTCATCAATCATGCCCATGCGCATGCCGGTTATCTCGCAGCCCCTCGACGCAACTTCGTAGGCGACGTCATCGCCGAGAAAGCGCAGCGCCTTGACGCCGTTGGGCCAAATCGCGATGCCGGTTCCCGCGTTGCCCCTCATCGTGGAGGCTCGCTCGTACACGTGCGCGTCCACGCCGATTCGCCTGAGCGCTACGGCCGCGGCGAGACCCCCGATGCCACCCCCCACCACCACCGCGGAGAGGGTAGATTTTTCCTGCTCGTCGGGTTTGGCACCCGCCCTGACGAGTGAGATCCTCGCGCCTGGCCTGTGGGCGCCCCTTCGGACGCGACGATCCTCGACGCGCGGCGGGAGCGATCCTCGCCCGAGTGTCACCGTCAACATCGAGCGCGTCTCTGACCTCTGACGCGTTCCCTCCCGTCCGTCGCGACCCTCCGCTCATCTCGAAATCTCCGGACGCTCCAAGAAATTTATCCACTGCTTTTTTCGGGTGACGGTCACTCTCGGACGACGCGTTCGGTGGGCGCGCGGACGATGGGTGGCGGGTCGACCCCCGCATCCGCGGGCCGCGCGCCTCATGTCGCGCGGATGATGAGCGCGGATGAGAAACGCCCCGTCACCACCGCGCCAAACTACAACCCCTCGTTCGCGAGGCCGCCCGAGTACGCGTTGTTGCGCGGGTGGCCGGGGGTCGACCCGATGCGTGGCCCAGTCGTGGCACCTCTCTCCCAGCAAACGTCAGCGCCCACGACGGTGGCCCCGTACGCGTACGCGGTTAACAAAGGTCTGGTCGATTGCGCGACGAACCACGCGCGCATAATAGCCGCTTGTCCAATCCTCGAGGTTCACAGACCCCTCGCGGCGGCGGCGGCGTGTCACGCGAAGATCCCCCCTGCCCATGCGGGTCAGGCCGAGGTGTGGAGCGCGGTGGCGAAGTATCTCTCGCAGCTCAGGGCGTCCTTCCTGATGGGGCACCCGCCGCCGCAAACGCCGGGCTACAGCTTCTCTCCCGCGATGCTTCGATCTGCACTGCTCGAGGATGTCCTCGCCGGGGACGAGGGTCTGCTGGGTCGCGAGCGCCAGGCGGTGAACGGAGGGGTAAACGAAGGGACGGGAGACGGGACGTCTCGTTCTGGTAAATCAGATCGCGGAGTTCGACCCTACGCGGTCTCGTTACCCCGCTGCCCGGACGCCTACGTCGGTTTCTTCCGCCGCGGCACGTTCGCCAGGTGCATCAAACGAGCGCTCGAAGGTCCCGCGCAAGCCCTCACGGCTCCCGTCGGTCGTAACGTGCACACCGGCGGCTCGGCGGCGGTGGACTTTGGTCTGCAGCGGTGGGTCGCCGGCGAGGACCCTGCGCGGATGGATCCGACGCCCGCCCCGTCCCCGCACGCGGCCCTCCCGCCGCACGCGCCCGCGCCCAATCCGTTCAAGCGTCGCGCGACGGCGCGGGCGACGAGCGCTGCTCCGGCGGGGGAAGAGCGACGAGGAGGCGGTGGACGCGCGGGCGGTACGTACGGGCTCGAGCGTTGGCGCACCCGTCACGTCGAGGTTGCCAACGACGGCGACGTCGCGGTGCTGCTCCTGGCCGTCACCGCCGCCCCGGCGCAGGACGCGTTCAGGCTTCGATGCGACCACCAGGGTTTGGTGCGGCACCCCGGGGACGACGGCCCGCCAA
>MDTE01136761.1_pt1 | contig 12935 bp, 9 predicted proteins | sample 811231 | NCBI WGS metagenome assembly MDTE01 (sample SAMN05326651, study PRJNA326480) | marine metagenome | isolation source: seawater | place: Indian Ocean: Red Sea | collected 2010
GATACGATGATAATTATGATGTTAGCTACAGGGTTGTGGAAAGATTCTGAGATTGGTCCAATATTGCTTTCATCGCTAATAATTGGATTTTTTGGTTTAATTGACGATTATTTCAATCTTTCGCCATTGAAGAAGCTTTCAGGACAGTTATGTGCAGCAACACTTTTAATTTCAATGGGTGTTCAAGTTAGCATATTTGATTCACCTGAATTCATTTACAGAACTGGGTCTGACTTAGATTTTTGGCTCAATATTGTAATTACTTTTCTATGGTTAATAGCATTAACGAATGCATTTAATTTTATAGATAGTTCTGATGGTTTATCTGTTGGATTGAGCGGGTTGTCAACCGCATTTTTTCTTATAATAACCCTCACCAATGGGCAGGTGTCAATAATTTACTTTTGTGCAGTTCTGTTGGGGATCTGTATAGGCCTATACTTTTTTAATTCCTATCCTGCCAAACTTTTTTTAGGTGATTCAGGTGCTCAAACTCTTGGATTTCTTCTTGGGGCAGTAGCAATTATTTATGACCCCACAACTGGAATTCAATCATCAGCTTGGTTCGTACCGATAATGATATTCTATGTCCCTTTATTTGACCTTGGGCTTGTAGTTTTTTCTAGGATAAGAAGAGGGAAAAAAATACATCAAGCCGCTCAGGATCATACATATCATAGACTATCTGCAAAAGGTCTGCCTATTCACCATTCAGTTCTTGCACTTCACGGTGTATCTTTAATAATGAGTATGGTCGGATATTTGTGCTTAAATTTGTCCATTATTGCAGCAAATATTGTATTTCTACTTACAATCATTCTTGGGGTAGTACTATTTTTAAAGTTGGATATCGGTTACTCATAAAAAAACATGACTGAATATTATCTTGAATTTGAAAAACCAGTTAGAGATTTTGATGAAGAAATTGAATCTTTATTATCTATAGAAAATCCTACTAAGGAAAATTTGTCTTCTTTATCAAAAATAAAAAAGAAGAGAGATGAACTTATAAATGATATATACTCTGGTTTGACGAGGTGGCAGCGCATACAGCTTGCTCGTCATCCAAACCGACCATATTCGCTAGATTATATAAAATATTTTTCTAGCGATTTCATTGAACTGCACGGGGATCGTCATTTTATGGATGACCCTGCTGTAGTTACTGGACTTGGACATTTTGGTAATTATAAAGTTGCTTGGGTCGGGCAACAGAAAGGAAGAAATACTAAAGAAAATCTTCATAGGAATTTTGGAATGATGAGGCCAGAGGGATATAGAAAAGCATTGCGAATCATGAAGCTTGCAGAAAAGTTTAAATTGCCTATAATTACCTTAATGGATACTATTGGTGCATATCCTGGTATAGGCGCGGAAGAAAGAGGACAAGGACAAGCCATTGCAAGTAACTTAATGGAGATGTCAAATCTTAAGGTGCCAATAATCAGTGTTGTTATTGGTGAAGGTGCTAGTGGTGGTGCTTTAGGTATAGGAGTTTGCGACAAGATGCTAATGATGGAAAACACTTGGTATTCAGTTATTAGCCCCGAAGGATGCGCTTCAATTCTGTTCAGAGATGCAAAGCGCGCTGAGGATGCAGCAGAGGCACTCAGACCAATACCATCCGATCTTGTAGAAATGGGGATTTGTGAGCGAATTGTCTCAGAACCTAATGGAGGTGCACACCGTGATTTTACTGCATCTGCAGAATCACTAAAACAAGCATTGATTGAAGAACTAGATATACTATCAACTACTAAACCTGATGATTTCCTTGATAATAGAATAAATAAATATGACTCTTTAGGTTTTTTTATTGAGGACGAATGATTAAACATAATCACTTAAAGAAAATATTTTATAAGGACGTAGACCAAATGGGAATTGTTTATTATTCCCGATATTTAGAATTTTTTGAAGAGGCGAGAACTGAATTACTTAGTAAAATAGGCTTAAATATTTCATTAGTTGAACGCACAGGTATCTATTTACCAGTAATTACATCTCATTGTGATTACAAGAGAAGTGCAAAATTAGAACAAGTATTGAATATAAAAACTAGTATAAATGAAATACCTAATGTAAAACTAAAAATAGAATATGAAGTTAGTTTATACGAAGATAGTACCCATATCGCTAGCGGATATACCATCCACGCATTCACGAATTCTCTTGGAAAGCCTCAAAGAATTCCTACTGAGATTCAAGCTAGGATAGTAGAAAGCTTTAATAATTAAACTTAGCACATTACATTCTGAAAACGGGAAAAATCGTTTCACCAATTGGCTTATTTTGCATTGCATTAAGTGCAGTAATTAGAATATTTCGTGTAGCGGTTGGGCTAATGACTCCATCATCCCAAAGTCGTGCACTTGCATAATATGGATTACCTTCTTTCTCATATTTCTCTAAAATTGGTTTCTTGAAATCGTGAATCTCACTCTCTGTAATTTCTTGTCCTTTTTTTATTGATTGGTCTTTTTTAATTGTGGACATTACATTGGCTGCTTGGTCCCCACCCATCACAGATATCCTTGCATTTGGCCACATCCACAAGAACCGAGGCTGATACGCTCTTCCGCTCATTGCGTAGTTTCCTGCTCCAAAACTACCGCCAACAATTATAGTAATTTTGGGAACATTGGTGGCGGCTACCGCCTGTACCATTTTAGCTCCATTTTTGGCAATCCCGCCAGCTTCTGCTCTTTTACCTACCATAAACCCGGTAATATTTTGCAGAAATAGGAGGGGGATTTTTCGTTTACTACAAATCTCAACAAAGTGTGCTCCTTTTATGGCCGTTTCACTAAATAAAACACCATTATTACCAATGATTCCAATTGGATGTCCACCGATCTTTGCAAATCCAGTTACAAGGGTTTTGCCATAATCTGCTTTAAATTCTTCAAAATTTGATTTATCAACTAATCGAGCTATAATCTCATGAATGTCATAAGGCTTCTTACTATTCTTTTCTAATATGCCAAAAAGCTCATTAATGTCATACTTAGGCTCTTGGAACTCTTTTTTATCTTTTATCTCTTGAGGTAAATGATCTATTATGCTTCGAAGCTTAGCTATTGCATCATCATCATTTTCAGCAAAATGGTCAGCGACTCCACTTAATCTAGTATGAAGTTTAGCGCCACCTAATTCTTCTGCCGTAGCTATCTCCCCAATTGCTGCTTTAACAAGTGGAGGACCTCCTAGGAATATTGTACCAGTCTTATTAACAATAATTGCCTCATCACTCATTGCTGGAACATAAGCACCTCCAGCTGTGCATGATCCCATTACTGCTGCAATTTGAGGTATGCCAATTGAACTCATTTTTGCTTGGTTATAAAAAATCCTCCCAAAATGTTCCTTATCTGGGAATACTTGGTCTTGCATTGGCAAAAACGCTCCCCCGCTATCAACTAGATAAATGCAAGGCAAATGATTTTCTAAAGCAATCTCTTGTGCTCTAAGGTGTTTTTTAACCGTTAGAGGGTAATATGTGCCACCTTTTACTGTTGCATCGTTCGCAACCACTATGCAATACCGGTTCTTTATTTTAATTATGCAGGTTATTATTCCAGCAGCAGGAACTATGTCTTCGTATACATGATAAGCAGCAAGTTCAGAAAATTCCAATATTTCACTGTTTTCATCCTTAAGCTTATCAATCCGGTCTCTAACAGTAAGCTTGCCTCTCGATTGATGTTTTTCAATGCTACTGGCAGATCCCATTTTCTTAATATTGTGTAATTTTGAAGCTAGTTCATCAGATAATTGCTTATTGTGTTCAAAGTTTTCTATAAAACTATCTAAATCTTTATTGATTTTTGTTTCTAGAATGGGCATTTGAAATAATTAGTTTTTCTAAGATAGACCTAGAAGTAATATTTCCTATTATCTATAATTTCAGCTTCTTCCTTAAGACCGTCTATCCAAGCTTGAAAAAGTTGACCTTGTTTTCTAGAGAAAATTAGATCACGTAATTGGGCTTTCTGAGTTTCAAACTTTGTTGAATCAAACTTTTCAACTTCGATAAGTTCAATAATCGCTTGACCTCTGTTAGTCTCTAAAGGGCCTAGAATATCACCTTTTTTAGCATTTAACAAAGCGCCGTTTACAAAGAAACTTCTTCCTATGGATGTAAATCCTTGTAGAAGGGTTTTTGATTCATTTTTGAAGCCATCCAATTCTTTTTCATTTTCAATCAAATATTTTAAGTCGGATCCTTTAGTTGTCAATTTTATGAGTAAATCATTTGCTTCAAGCAGAGTAGCAGCTTTTATTTTTTCACGATCGAGCTTGGTTGCGATTTGAGATTTGGCTTCGCTAAGGGTCTTAAAACCGGGAGTGGTAATCGAATCGATTCTGCAGACAATGAAATATCGTTCATTTTCCATTATATCAGAAGTTTGACCTAGTTTCCCATTAAAGGCAAATCGAATGGCAGTCCTTAGCCCACCAATACCAGGAATCGAATACATTGATTCATTAAATCGATTGTATGATTCAAAATTTAATTTATTTTCATCTACTGTCTCATGGAATCCATAGTCTTGGGCATCATAGCTAAAAAGATTTACATCTCTTTTCATGCTTGATAATGTTGATGGTGAAATTTCAGCCTGAGTGAGGATATGAGATGCAAGCACTTCCTTATCACCGTCTTCATTTTTTCGTATATCACGAACATGGATTACATGAAATCCAAAATTAGATTTTATTGGACCAATTATTTGTCCTTTTTTTGCTTTGAATGCAGCTTCATCAAATTCTTTTACCATTCTACCTTTTTTGAACCAGCCTAGGTCTCCACCTTTAGTGTTTTGATTTCCGGGATCCATCGAATGTTCATTTGCGAGTGCTGCAAAATCTTCACCATTTTTTGCTTTAAGGTATAATTCTTTTGCAAGGGTTGATGCTTCAATTGAGTCCTGAGATGAAGGTTTTTTTTCCCATTTAACATACGAGATAGACCTAAGTCCATCGTGAGAAAATTCAGACTTGTTTTGTTCATAGTAAGATTTTATCTCCTCATCTGTTGCTTTTGAATCTTCTTTGGAAACCGTTGCAGATGTAATGTGAGCGCCTGTTAGTGTGAACTTTACATTGCGTTTTATGAACTCTTCTCTGATATCCTCGTCTGTTATGATGATACTTTCATCTATCATTTTTTGAAGCTTGTAATTTGGTATGTATGTATCTCGCATGAAAGACTCTATTGGTGCCCATTCATTGCCTTGTGGATTTGCTAAGGCTTCAAGATATTTTTTATTATCAAATATTCCATTTGTTTGGAATGTTGGATTTTGTGTCAGAAAGGGAGGCGGATTATTTTCAAGATGATATATTACTTCATTATCAGAAGATGTGATTCCAAGTTCTTCCACAACCTGAGAAACCAATACATCTCTAATTAAATTATCCCATGCACTATTACGTGCTCTTTGTAGTAGAAGGTCATTTATCTCTTGTCCTGATGCTCTTGAATTTTGAAGTTGTTGGTTGACCATATTATTAAATCGGTCTGGAGATATGTTCTCACCATTGATCTGAGCAATGGTTGTCTGTGGATTTACGTTACCGAAGATCTGATCCACGATGTTTGCCCCACCCACTAGTCCACCAAGGGTCATACTCAATAGGAAAAGTGCTAGCAAGGCCCACAGGACGACATGCATTTTTTCGCGCATAGCGGTCATTAAAGCCATAGGTGTTCCTTAATTATTTATAAATATTATTAAAAAATTTTGCTGGCCAATTTATAATAGGGTATTTGATGAAACAATGAGCAAGAAGGATTTAACTTAGGGGTGTTATTATGAACCAAAATCAATCAATTTTCATAAATAGATACGGTGGGCCCGATGTTTTGGAATTGCGTTCAGGATCCATATCAGACCCGTTGAAAGGAGAGATTCAAGTTGAAGTACGATACTCTGGAATTAATTTTGCTGATATAATGAGCAGGATGGGCCTCTATACTACGCGACTCAAACCTCCTTATGTATTAGGGATGGAGATAGCTGGTGTGGTTAAAAAAGTTTCATCCGAAGATTTAAACCCATACCTTGGTAAAGCAGTTGTTGGTATGTGTAGATCGGGAGGATATTCCACTTTAGTCAATGCACCTGCAGAGCAATTATTTATTATTGATGAAAAGTGGCTTGATGTCGCTGCAGCGATCCCGGTTAATTACCTTACTGCCTATTTTATGATGATACATCAAGGAGCACTCAGAAAGGATGAGACCATTCTGATACACGGTATTGGTGGAGGTGTTGGCGTGGCCGCTCTTCAAATTGCAAATCATATAGGTGCGAATGTGATTGGTACAGCTTCTTTAGGAAAGCACGAAAAGCTAAAGAGATTGGGAGTTCATAATCTAATAGACTATCAGAACAATGATTTCCAAGATGAGGTCCTAAATATTACGATGGGCAAAGGTGTTGATCTTATTTTAGACCCTCTGGGTGGTGCGCAACTAAAAAAAAGTTATTCTATTTTATCTGAATTTGGCCGCATTGGCGTATATGGTTTTTCGACAGCAGTAACAGGACCGAAAAGAAATTATTTAAAAATAATTCCAGAGGTTTTGAAGATGCCAAATTTCAATCCTAGACACCTAATGATGAAAAATCAGGGTGCATTTGGTTTTCACTTGGGAATGATAAGGCAACGTAATGACCTTGTTAGTAAATACGGTGGTATTCTTTTTGATTGGCTTGAAAAAGGCATAATTGAAGCTGTAATTGATAGTGTCTTTGAACTTAAAGATGCAGAAGATGCACATTCCCATATTGGAGAAAGAAAAAATTTTGGGAAAGTATTGCTGAGGGCAAAATGAAAAATTTTTCCGAACTAAACGACAACATCATTACTTGTAAAAAATGTGATAGACTAGTTTCTTTTCGAGAAAAAATCGCAAAAGAAAAGAGACGTTCCTATATGGAATGGAATTATTGGGGTAAACCTGTCCCCGGTTATGGTGACTCAAAGGCTAGGATAATGGTTCTGGGTCTTGCTCCAGCAGCTCATGGCGGGAATAGAACTGGCAGAGTCTTTACAGGTGATAAATCGGCGGAATTTCTGTTTAAATGTCTCCATGAAGCAGGCTTGTCAAATCAACCTAATTCAGATCATAGGGAAGATGGATTGGAGATAGATGGTTATATCACGGCTGCAGTAAAATGTGTACCTCCTGGTGATAAACCAACTGCAATGGAAAAAGATAATTGCAAGCCTTATTTAGAAAAAGAATTTGAACTATTAAATGATTTGAAGGTTGTTCTGGCTTTGGGGAAAATCGGGTTTGATGCTTGTCTTAGGTTTGTTCGTAATGTACACCCAATTAAAATGAAAGATTATCCATTTGGGCACGGTGTGCGCTATGAATTGCCAAATGGCTTGACTCTCTTTGGTGCATTTCACCCAAGCCCAAGAAATGTAAATACCGGACGATTAAATCAAAAAATGATGGTGGATTTCCTTGAAACGATAAAGTTGGAAGTTGGATTATGAAGGTAATCATCTTAATTCTATTATCATTACAAATTCTCTATGGCAAGAGGCTTACTTTTGAAGAGGCAATAATAAGTTCTCCTTTTAATAATGCCAGTATTGGATGGAACATACCGATTCCAAAAGAAGATGCAGTCTTAATAAGGGGGCGAGGTGTAAATTGGAAAAAGTGGTATAGGGTTGACCTGCTTAGTTCAGATACTACACTATTTCTTGATAGTATGGCATTTAACTTAGATGGTGATGATCTTCATGTTAGCAACTTGCAATTCGCAAGTGATAAAAGAAGATTGATAATAAGGACTGATTCAAAAAAGATTTGGAGATATTCTCATATTTCTACCTACTTCGTTTATGACCTTCTGAAAAATAAATTGATTCCTTTAACTGATAACAATCAATCTTTGAGGAATGTGAAATTCTCACCTGATGGTAAACTGATCGCATATGTCAGACTAGATAATAATCTATATGTATATGACATAAAACGCGAAAGAGAAAGACAGCTTACTACAACTGGGTCGAAGACCATATCCAATGGTCATTTTGGTTGGTTGTATGAAGAAGAGTTGACTGGGTATGATGGCTATAGATGGTCTCCAGATAGCAGATCCATTGCTTATTGGGAAGAAGACGAGTCCATGGTTCCAGAATTCTCAATGATAAATGAATTGTCAAAATATCCAGTCATAAAAACAATCAGATACCCTAAAGCGGGGCAGAAGAATCCGTCTCTTAGAATAGGGATTGTTCGCGTAAAAGGTGCAGGAAGAAAGTGGATAGATAAAGCCTATGTTGATGACGATTATCTTCCTTGGATGAACTGGGTAAATAATGAAAGCATATCATTTTTGAAGATGAATCGTGACCAGAAAAAATGGGAAATGTATGTAGCGAAAAGCTCAACAGGACGATCGATTAAAGTATTAACCGAAAAAGATGAGAGTGGTTGGTTAGATAATGACGGTCAAATAAGACACCTTAAAGATGGGCGGATTATATGGATATCAGAGAATTCTGGATTCAAACATGTTTGGATGGCAAAACATTCGGGATCTAGATCCTGGCCAATTACTGAAGGGAAATGGGAGGCCACTAAATTAATACACGTTGATGAAAAGCAAGAGGTTATCTATTTTATCGGGAATAAATCCTCCGTTTTTGAACGAAAACTGTATTCCGTTCGGTTTGATGGTACGGAAATCTCTCTATTGACCCCTGAGGAAGGGGACCACAGTGTAAGGTTAACTGGTTCAGGAAAATATTTCATTGATACATTCTCAAGCACGGATAGTCCTAGAAAAATAGTATTAAAGGAACTTCAGACTGGGAGCTTGGTAAGAGTGCTTGGTGAAACAGATATAGACCAATATAAGCAATATGATTGGTCATTTCCTAAAATAGTAAACTTTCCCACTCTCGACGGTAGTACTCAACTTGATGGACTCTTGACCCTTCCACCAGGTTATTTACCAGGCAAGAAGTATCCTGTGATAATCCACGGATATGGCATGCCAGGAACGCAGATAGTATGGAATCGTTGGGGCTCAACCTGGAACCAGTATCTAGCTCAACAAGGTTATGTTGTGTTCTCAATGGATACTCGCGGCATGAGCGGTCGAGGTGAAGGATTTAAGAATTTAAGTTATGGAGACATGGCAAAGTATCTATCTCTTGATCAGGTTGCTGGAATTAATTATTTGGTTGGTGAAGGTTATGCAGATCCAGATAGAATAGGAGCATGGGGTTGGAGCGGAGGAGGCTATTTTACTTGTTTAATGTTGACAAGGAATGCAAAATACTTTCGTGCTGGTGTAGCTGTTGCACCCTGTACTGATTTTAGACTCTACGATACAGCCTATACGGAAAGATCGATGGGAATGCCTCAAGCTAATAAGGCAGGTTATGATTCTACTAATGTAATGTCATGGATCCATAGGATGAGTGGTAGTATTTTGATGATGCATGGTACAGAAGATGACAATGTCCACTCGCAGCACACCATGCAATTCATTGAGTCTGCTCTGAGATCTAATAAGGATGTAGAATGGTATCAGTATCCAGGTCGTGATCACGGCATCTATGGCGGTGGGGCGAGAAAGCATCTTTATTCAAAGATGATTGAATTCTTTAAGGAAAACCTATAAGTAAAGTAATAGATGAATATAAAAAAAATTATCATTTCAATCATGGTTTATTAACGGTAGTCTATTTTTAATTGCACTTTAAAGAATAACTTTACAAATTCTGCTTATCATGAAAACTAAAAAGATATTATTGCTTGGGGTCTTGATATTAATCACAGCGACCTCAGCGCAAACTTATAAGAATGTGAGAGCAAAGCAGGATGGGCTATCGATTTCCATACAATACGACATGGGTGGAAAGCTTTTTAGGGGTGATCGCGTTGCTCTTACATATTCAACCGATAATGGAAAAACATATGCTGAGATAAAAGACGCAGAGGGTGATCTTGGTCCCAATGTTTTGCCTGGAAAAAATAATCAAATAAACTGGCTTCTCATAGATAAGGATTTCATCATTGGAAAGATCATTAATTTCCGTTTGGTTACCATACCTGAGGGAATGGTCTATGTTGATGGTGGAAAATATACTAGAATAGGGATTGATGAGAAGAAAAAGGAGAAGACTGAGCACTCGGTGGAACTCGGAAGTTTTTTGATGGATCAGACAGAGGTTACACAGCGTCAATATCGACATGTAATGGGAAAATTTGCATCAGACTATACCGGCTGCATGGAGTGCCCTGTTGAAAATGTGTCTTGGTTTGATGCTAATGACTATGCATCAAAAATTGGAAAGAGACTTCCAACTGAGGCAGAGTGGGAATACGCAGCTAGGGGTGGGTCTTATGGAACCAAAGGTCAATCATATTCAGGCTCTAAAAATATTGGTGAGGTCGCCTGGTATCTAGAGAATACGGATGCGAAACAGCCAGTAGGAAAAAAGAAGCCAAACGCACTAGGGATCTATGACATGAGTGGTAATGTTTGGGAGTGGTGTTCAGATTGGTATCATGATGACTATTTCCAGATTGCCAGCATGAAAAACCCCGAGGGTCCTGATTACGGTACAGAGAAAGTAGTGAGAGGAGGCTCCTGGTTCAGTAATGAAGTTTTCTGCAACGTCTCTAGGAGATATAAACTTAAACCAGATTACAGGGATACTAATTTTGGTTTTCGCTGTGTGAAGGATCTTTAAACCGGATGAGAATGATGAAAAAAATAATTTCAATTAAACTATCTATATCTTTACTGAGCATGGTGATTCTTTTTAGTTGTAGCTCCGTAAAGCCTAATCTAGAAACTCAAATGACAAGCAATTCAGTGTCGTCTGGAAAAGGAAACAAGGAAAAAAAGCAGAAAAGCGGTTCTGGCTATGTACTAACAATAAAAGCGCCCGTAAAACCATCAGATGATTTGAAAAATTATTCTGAAAACCAAGAAAAAGAAGTGATCAATAATGTTGTTGAGGTCAAGCCAAATGAGGTTTTGGAACCTAACAAAGGTGGTTCCTATTCAAATTCAATTAGGGTTAAGACGGTTTATGAGCTAGCAATGGATGCAAATCCTCCGATGTTTCTCCCTCACGATGAATTTGAGACTGCCTCTGAGTATAAACAGCGTGTAACTGAGCAGGTAAAACTGATGAAAGAGATCGTGCAAATGACGTCACAAAAGATGGAAATAAAAAACGCACAAAGATTGCAGGTTGCTAAGGAGAAAGAACTCAGCAATACCAAAATGATCGAGAGCCTAATGGCTGAGTCTTCGTCTTCTGTTGAGTTTACACCGACAGACATAGGCAGATATAATCCAGAGAATGAGACCTTCCCTGTTATATTGCATGATACACAGTATCAAATATCCGTACCAAGGGAAGAGGCTAGGACCTTCAAGGCAAATTTCAAATCTGTCAAGATCAAGGGCATAAAACAGCTCAGGCCAAAGTATGACGTATCCATCAATGTATCAAAGGCTCACATACGAAGTCGCCCCAATGGTTCCATCGTTGGTATTGCTAGTAGAGGTGAGCAGTTTGAGCATGTTCAGGATGAGGATGAATGGTTCAAGCTGAATTACAAAGGGCAATTTGGATTTACTCATGTTAACAATGCTGAGCTCAAGCTTGTTGATATCGCTAATGAATATGAATATCATGACATGGTAGCCATTCACCCAACAACTGGTTCCATGTTTGCAATGATATCGGTAGACAAATTAGTTAAGGCTCCGCTAAACCTTGCCTCCAGAAAGTTACATGAATCCGGTCAACCAGATGGACCCAAGGATCAATAGATCATTTTTATAGCATATATCTTTTTAGCCCCATTTGAACATCAGATGGGGTTTTTTTTGTTTGAGATTGAAAAATAGATGATACTTTATTTCATATATAAATAAAAATATTCTTTGGTATGCTTTTTTGTTCATTATAAATTTATATTGAGATACGTTTTCACCATCGTAATTATTCCTCATACCAGGTCAAGATACCTTGACCATCAAACTTTGGAAAAAGTATCTTATGTGTGACGTCCATCAATACGTCACCAGATATATTTTAGTAGATTACATTCGATAGAATGCATATGAGGAATGGTTATACACTGCACCAGTTTACCGCATTGGAAATTTTCTACTAGAAAATTTACATAGTAGTTCAATCTTATCTTGGAGAAGATCATGAATAACATATTCGTATTATTTCTAGCGCTAATGGTGGTGATGCCATTGCAAGCACGCACAATAAAAACAGATAGGCCAATCCAGGCTCAAGACAATCGAGCTGTACCACTTCCTGCAGAGCCTACCATCTTAAATAATTTTGGTCCAGATCATCGTTTTGGGCGAGTTACAAACTACATAGGAAGAAATAGGTCATGGTCTGCCAGTCTTATTGATTCATCCTTAAATGGTTATGGTGCATATATGCATATACCTAATCCTCTTGCATATGATGTTGAAGAAGGTGGCTATGTGGCGGTTTTTCGTCAGTTTCAAGGTTTGACTGCTTCTTCTGGATATATAGGTTCGGCTCAATCAGAGGATGGAGAAGAGTGGTTTGTTGAACAACAATTGAATACTCGTTATCCAACTGGGCAAGAAGAGCCTGGCCTTCCTACTGCATCGGGTCTGCCATCAGGGAGATATCCTAGTGCGGGATTTACATCCAACGGAAAACCTACTGCGATATGGAATGAGTATACGAATTCTGATCATGGTGGTGGCACTTATGGTGGATATCCTCTTTATACCTATGATGGAGAAGATCTCGGTGAATTCTCTTCTTGGATGAATCCATTTCATATGAACACCGGTTGCAACACAACCCCATGTGACCCACCTGATCTTTGGACAGGGAACGTGCAGATCTATCATGATGGCAACAGCCCA
>MDTE01066062.1_pt1 | contig 12934 bp, 15 predicted proteins | sample 811231 | NCBI WGS metagenome assembly MDTE01 (sample SAMN05326651, study PRJNA326480) | marine metagenome | isolation source: seawater | place: Indian Ocean: Red Sea | collected 2010
GGCCGCGGCCTAGGTGCATCTAACTTATCACCTATAAACTTTCCTCCAGATGCTTTCACCTTATCTTTGTAGGCTTGCGTCCGGTCTTTCCATACCTTATCAATCTTTGCTTGGTTGGCTTTCTCTGCTTTAGGGTCGGTTAGGCTTGGAGGCATTACCATAGAAGTAACATTTCCAATCTTTTCATATTTGCCTTTGGGATTTTCTTTCCAATACTTTGCATTGGCCGCGGCCGACTTAGCATCTTGTTGTTTTGCTATGCTTGCACGATGAGCCCTAGTATCTGCAGAACCATCAGGTTTTACAAAACCAGCGGCAATAGCCTTTTCTCGATTAGCCTTCACCTTATCTTCCCAATCTTTGTAGGTTTGGTTAGTATCTTCACCGATGCCCAAGTTAAACAGTGTATTAGGATTACTGTTCTTGGTTGCTTTAGTATCATGAACGTTAGGTTTACCAGATCCAAGACCCAGTTTTTTGACATTACTATATTCACTACCAATAGGAGCATCCTTGGTAGCGTTCTGTTTAGTAATTTTGCCAACACCATATTCTTCTAACTTACTTGCATCCACTAACCAAACTTTTGCTTCGCTGTGTGTACTAATAAGTCCTATTAGTCTAGTGTTACCAGCAACTAGATCATATGATCCATCGGGTTGCTTAACTACTATAGGCATTTCAATAGTGCCTGCATCTATTGCCTGTTTAAGTCTGGCGACTTTGTCTGGCTCTAAATCATCTAAACTCTCACTACCATCAGCACCTGTGTTACCAATTTGTTTAATGTTATCTTTATTAACTCTTACTACTCTACCTGTTTTAGCAAGTTTTTCCCAACCGTCTTTTCCTAGTTTTTCTAAATATGGATAACGATTTGCTTCTTCCCACTCTACATCAAATTGTGGTCGAGAGTAATTCACTTCTTCAGTGACACTCTCTCCGGCTAGTTTTTTACTAATGTATGAATATAGTCCGCCGGCTATACCTCCTAAATATTTAGGTGGTGTGTGATCAACAGGCTCTGGTGCCGGAGCACCAACATTATCACCTGGTGCAACCGGCGGCACTGGTTTAGTAGTTCCAGAGGTACTATTATTAGAGCCAAGGTTTGCCGGCCGCGGGCGCGGACGAGGATACGGTTTCTTGTGACTTGCTGTCTGTACTGAACCTACATTAACACCTACATTAACACCTAACCCGATTGTGTCACGACCATACCAATGTTTCCATCCGGTTCTCTGTGCTTCCCGCATTGCAAAATCAATTTGTCTTTTAATATGTTCTTGCGATACTTCGGATCTTAGATCAGCACCGTATTTCTCCTCGTATGCGTTACCTAATCCGCCACCTAGGTATAGTTGGAAAGGTCCCCAACTATCTTCTAATCCGTTATAACTTCCTTTGCCTTTACGTGATATTTGACTCTGGCGGCTCATACCGCCTTCTGCTCTCCATAGAGCGGCCGCAACATCCGGGTCATGCCCGTGCGCTCTCGCACTATCTCTAATTGTTTTTTCCATCCACTTCTCAGTTACTTCTTTATTGTATGTTTCACCAATTAGTTTAGGATTTTTTTTACTTTTTTTAACTTTAAGTGGTCTATGAGCAAATATGCTAGCATAGCCACCGCCGCTTAGTGGAACATTAATACCACCGCGTTCGTTTATTGAATTATCATTTGCCATAACACATGTATTTATTGCAGATAAGTATTCGTATGAGAGAACAACTCCGAGAATATTTTAGCACTACATGGTTAGAGGGCGATAGAAGTTTAGATGAATACACCTATACTGGGTGGTCTTTGGTAGATAAAATACAACCTAATGAAACAGTATTAGATATAGGGTGCGGAACTAACCCCTTTAAAGATAAAATACCCAACCTATGGGGCATTGATATTACTGATGTAGGAGCAGATGAAGTTGTTGCTATTGAGGATTACTATCCAGACAAGACTTTTGATGTTGCATTTTGTTTAGGCAGTATTAATTTTGGTACAGAGGAATTTATACTAGAACAATGTGCCGCTATTGATAGGGTTGTACATCCAGAGCATGGCAGAGTATATTGGCGTTGTAACCCTGGTAAAAAGGATCATGGCAATACTGCGTGTGAAGATATAGACTTTTTCCCGTGGAATTTTGATTTATTAAACTACTACGCATATAAGAATAATTTTAAATGCTATGATTTAAAAAAAGATGGCCGTAGATTATATAGTGAATGGCGTAGACACTCTACTTAGTTTGTGCTAAGGCTTTTTCCAATTTAGCAACCCTAACTCCTAGGTCATCTGCTGTTGTGTCAACTGCATCAATTTCAACATCTTGTATATCGTTTTCTTTATCTAGTCTGCCAATATCAGAGATATTTTTTTTCTGCCTTTCCATATCTTGCTGTAGCATTCTAACCACTGCTGAAAGTCTATCTTTAGACATAGGAAATTTAACCATTGCTTGTCTAACAGCGGGCCGCAACTCTGGAGCAAGATCTGATAAATTAAAGTCAGGTCGTTCTGCTTCACTTAACTGCTTTTTATAAGCCTTATATAATCGTGCTTCTGTTTTTATACTACTTAACTTTTCACGTATAAGTTTTATTTGCTGTAGTATATGAAACTTTGTTTCTCTATCAAGTGGTTCTTGTGAATTTAATTCTGTAAGGCCGTCAATTACATTGTTAAGCCTTCGATATGCTTGAACAGCAACGCCTTTGTTACCACCAAATACTGAATGTCCGTAGTCGTCGCCTTTTGTTGTTATATGTAGTTCATCATTGCCGGTCATATTTTCTGTAATTTTCCTAGCCATAATATTATGAACATTTACATCATACGTACCATACAAATCTGTAATCATTTGCTTTTGCGTTTCGCTGTCTGCTTTTGAAAAATTAGCACGTAACTGTGTAGCACTACGCATTGGTTCGCCTAATACATCAAAGTCTAAAGTTGGTACAGTAGTAATATAACCATGTTTGCTTAATGGCATTAATGTATTTGTTGATCCTAGTGGTTGAAAATAACTAGGCGATCCATCTTTTTTAGGCTTAAAACTAAAACGAGGATCTTCTGCCATATCCTTTTCACTAACTGCAAATATAACAATAGTGTTTTCCGGATCGTAATTCTGTGTAATTTCTACTGCTTGGTATGGATTTTTAGTTTGTACAATAGCACTACTTGGTATCCCGGCATGTATCATCATTTGCTTTTTTTCAGCAAATGTAAATGGTGATTTTGGAGGATCTACTTTGTCACTAGTGCTAATAAAGACCTTGCCGTATTTCTGTTTTAAGTGTTTGAATACAGCGGCATGTCCTTTATGAAAGGGATGGAAACGCCCCGGATAAATGACAATTTTCTCTTGTATGGCTTCGTTAATACGCATGTAGTATTTATAAATTTTCTAATAACCAAATGTACAACGGAGAATCAAAATTTATAGTATATTTGCTGTTCCAAGATAGTTCTGTTTCAAAACGCCTTTTTAATGGCCATTTTTCTCTATCTTGCTTATTATACCATTCGTCGTCGACTGTAATTAAACCGTTATCAAATAATAGGTGCTCTAAGTCAATGCCTTCAAATTTAATATTTTCTATTATAATCCATTTACCTTTTATAACAGCACCAACATCATCAATAACAGTATCGGACATATGGTGATTATCAAATATAATATCTAAACAGTTTGAAGAATTATCCTCTATATCTACTTTAAAATTTATAGCCTGCTCGCCTTTGAGTATTCCTTCGAAGTGCGTATCTTCGTTAACATTAATAATCACATGCGGCCAACGATCATCATACCCAACTCCGTTAAGTACAACGTCAATTTTAATCTGTTCCAATGTTATACTCCTTTCTAAGTTCTTTTAGGTTAGGTTGAAATCTAAATGAACCAGAATGTTCTAAATCAACCGATAAATCCGCCCAAATTTTCTTACCTATTTTACGAACACTTCTACAGAAACTCCAATCTTCTGTTAGATATCTACCATGTGAATCAATTGTGCAATTAAAAAAGTCATACTGAAAGTTATCGCAATCAGACCCTAAGCCAATGTCATCTTTATATGGTTTTGCGCCTGCTTCAATTAGGTCTAAGAATACTTGCCGTTTGATTAGCATAAATCCTGTACCAATTGTACCTACTTCAAGTAAGTCACCTTCTTGTTCTCCGTTATCAATAGTATTAACAACATGCTTTATTGGTAGTACTTTTTGAGGGTATACTCCTGCTACCACATCTTTATCAGCGTTAATTAGTTTTGCAACATCCGGAGGTTTCCATCCAATATCAGCATCAATAAACATAAGATGCGTTCCAATACCTTTAAGAAATATAGCGGCGCAACTATTTCTAGCTCTGTTAACGTTACTTTCATTACTTAATGTATCAACAGAAAAATCAATATTACTTTGTATAGCGCCAATTGCCCATTGTAAGTAACTACTAAAACAGATTTCTGTAATTTGTCCACCGTAGCAAGGTGTCATAAAATGTATTTTAGGATGTTCTGCAGGCATCAACGTACTCCAGTTGGTTAAATAAATTTTTTATTCTAGACACTTTTGGTGCTAAGAAATGTTTTTGGTTAAATTCTAACGTGTCTTTAAGTATATGTTGTAAGTGTATTTGATCCTTGTGCGATCTATTTGCAATGCAATAACTTAAATGATATAGTTCTTTCATCCTATCTTGATGGTGTATAATATCATCATATTGCTCATCAATAACTTGCCCAAATGTTTTATATCCTAGTTGTTGTAATAATTTAATACTTCCTGGATTACCAATAATAATGAATGGTTGCAAGTTTAGTATAGGTTTAAATGTTTTCTCAGTTAAAAATATGGTTTCTTGTGTAAAGTGTGTTTCAACAACAAAATTCCAATATGCATTTTGAAAGAAGTCTTTATTGATAAGTTTATGATTGTTATGTTCTTGGTCTAATAAGTCATCACAACGATATGGCATTTGTAGTTCAAAACTAGCAACAACACCTGCTATGTTTTCATTTAATTCTTTCCAGTTTGCAAAACTATCTTCTTCGTATGCTGGTGTTTCGTATTGGTAGCCAGTGTAACTAAAGTATGCATCATGGGTTAAACCTAAATCATGTAACCCTGCAGAAAACATTCTACGCCAAATCTTATCTGCTCTATTTAGACATGTAAATTTCTTATCTCTTTGATTAAAGTTTATTTCCCTTGCATAGTTGTTGTTGTGTAAATGCAAATATCGATAGTATACTTCATCATCAGGAAAGTATATAAACGGATGGACATCATGCATTAACCAATTTGCTGTAACAACACGAATATTGTCCATACTAACGTTATGTGTTTCTAACATCTGATGTAAGTGATCAAATATTTCTACGTATGGATCATCACCTTCGCTGTAGTAAAATAGAAACTTAAATTTCCCTTGTTTTAGTTTCTCTAAACTATCCGGATCCATTAGTGCTAGATAGTCAATATCTTTATCCCAGAACATAATATTTACGGGATAATAAGCAGGCTCACTCCACTCGTCACTTACTAATGCTGTTTGGAAATCTATTCTATCAGCCATGCAGTATTTTAGAAAACGGAATTCATAAGAAAATGGCGGATTAATACATAGATCCCACCATTGATCAGACTTAGGTATTAGTGTTTCATCTTTAATTAAGTTAGGCAAGTAACCGTGTTTGTTACGCCTATCAAATAGCCATGTTATCATTGACGACCTTACTTGTCGCCGCTAGCCTCTACTGTAAAATCTTCAATATACTCACCTAGTATATCGCAAATTTGTTCGACTTTGTTTTCGTCTAAGTCTTTGGATAGCGGAAACTCAATTGAATGTCCTTGTTCTGTCTCATATACAAGGCCTTCGAAGATATCTTCGTCTTCTTCGAGGAGTGGAAAGTCGCTCCATGCGACTTCGTTAACTACTAATGATATTAACTTTTCTTCACGCTCTGTAATAGTATTCTCGAGGGTAAATCGAAGATATGTATCTGATAACGCCATATTAGTTAGCCATCATTAGTGTATTGATGGTACCAGCAGTAAAATCACTTACACTAGCACGTATCCAAACATAGTTACCTGTAAAGTTCCAAAAATAACTGTTTGTAACTGCCGTACTACCATCGCCGGTAATTGCAGATCCAGAAATATCAACCCAATCGGTACTAGTTGGTGTTTTCTCTAAACTTGCTTGTAGTTTAACTGTTCCTATAAAATTAGTTACTCTTACTTGTGCGGTATGCACACCATCGGAGAAACCGTAGTATCCATCACCTTTAAATTCGTCGCTAACAAAATCTGCAGATCCACCTAGGTAATTACCTGTTGCGGTTCCGTACGATGTTGTTGGTAATATTTGTACAGTTGTCTTACCCATTGTCTTGGATTATCTCTACTAGTTTATCTCCGCCAGCAAGTTCTTTAATAACTGCTTCTAGATTAATAATTGTGTCATGATCTAGCACTTCTTCTACTGCCTGATCATCACGCAGGAGTTCACTTACTTTAATTACGATCATTGTTTCGTTGAGTTTTGCCATTGTTTGCTCCTAATACTATGTATTTAGTTTGATTTAGGCTTACGGCCTCGCTTCTTGTGTGCATTTGTACTACCATCTGGCTTAATATTATAGCTCTTTGCAAACCTAGCAGGTTCCATGCCTTCGATAGCAAGAATCATATCGCTTGTTATCTTATGATTCCAATTAACTTCTTTCTTAAATTTCCCAACTACACCATTGAAACCAACACCATCGACCATTGCTGTTACAAGTGTATTGTCATTTAGTAAGTTACGTTTGACTAACGTATTCATAAGATTATTCTGCATGTTTAACATCCTCTACTAATTTAAATTGGACCACCTTACTTATTTTGGGGCCTAGGCTTAATTTTGCTAGATGTAACATCTGTTCATCTAACGCATAAAGAGAAGGATTATACGAATAATTCCTCTCTATATCTCTACGTACTGTATTACTAACGAAAAGTCCGTTTGGATAACGATCTATAAATTCAAGTATTTCTATTTGATCAACTCTTTTGTTATTCCAGAATGGTTGTAACATTAGTTGGTATTGGTATTTGTGATATGGTAAATGAGTTTTACGTAGACGTACATCCTTAGCGATATCTAAACTATACGACACGTTAAAGACTTTACTATCCAAACGAAAAGTATCAATACATTGTTTAATTAAGTCAATTGAATTAGAGTAGTAATTAATGTTATTGCCTTCACATCGAACCTTGCCGCCGTATGTAGAAGAAAATTCTCTAACTTTTGTTTGTAACGGAACGTTACTTATAAATTCTGATATTGGCAGAAGTTGACCACTGCCTAATCTAACTAAAGTACAACGATATAAAAATTTACCATAAAACTTTCTATCGTTCATAATGCACTCTACGTTTTCGTTATGTGCTAATTCTCTCAGTGCTAAGATCTTTAATTGTTGATTCATTACCGTTACTATACTTAAATTTGATTGCTATTTTTCCATCTATGGATCTTACTTTTATTTTAGCACCTTTAAAGTTTTTGTCAAGTAAAATCTGCTTTGAAATAGGTATTCTTAGTAATTGATCAATAACTCTTGCAAGAGGTCTTGCTCCCATTTTGTCATCAAATCCTTGTTTTAGTAACAAATCAACACTTGGTTCGTCTATATGAACTGTTACTTCCTTGTCTTTTAACTGTACAACGAGTTCATTAACAAACTTAATAACAATCTTACGTTTAGCAAGTGAACTAAGTTTTTCAAACTTACATATTGCATCAATTCTATTGCGGAATTCAGGTCTAAAGAATTCTTTAAGTGCTTTCTCTTCTTCGCCTGTACGTTCTAATGCACCAAAACCAATGTTATTCTTTTCAGCCATTTCAGCACCTAAGTTTGTTGTCATAATAACAATACAGTTACGACAATCTGCTGTTTTGCCGTTTGTACTAGTAACAAATCCTTCATCCATAATTTGCAATAGTATATTGCTTACATCTGGGTGTGCTTTTTCAATCTCATCAAATAATAGTATTGAGTTAGGATTACGCTCAATGTCTCGGATTAGCACTCCGCCACTTAAATTAGTATCTTCAAATCCAACATATCCGGGGGGTGCACCAATAAAACGTGCAATACTATGACGTTCTTGATATTCACTCATATCATAACGTAATAGTTTCATATGTAGATTATCGCTTAGTTGTTTAGCAAGTTCTGTTTTTCCTGTACCAGTTGGTCCTAAGAATATAAAACTACCAATTGGTTTATCAACTGCACGTAATCCTGCTTTTGCGACATATACACGTTCGAGAACCTTATCAACAGCATCGTCCTGACCGTATAACTTGCCTTTAATGCCCTCTTCGATATCTAATGTACTCTTGTTCTTATCGTTGTCCAATTGATCTAATGGTATATTGGTCATCTTACTAACTTCGTACAAAATTAGTTCTTTAGTAATTGTAGGATTTTTAACTTCCATTCTACGTTGTCTAGCACAGGCACTGTCAATAAGATCAAATGCTTTATCGGGTAATTTTCTGTCACTCATATATCTTATACTATAGTCAACCGCAGTATCAACACTATCTGGACTTATAGTAGCATCATGGAATTGTTCATAATATTGCATACTTTGGTTTAGTATTTTTTTAGCAACCTTTGGTGTTGGTTCATCAATACCAATGCGATAGAAACGTCTCATTAATGCTCTATCTTTCTCAAAACTACCTGTATACTCTTCCCACGTTGTACTTGCTACTACTTTTAAGTTGCCTTTTGTTAGAGCAGGTTTAAGCATGTTTGCAAAGTCAGTACCACCTTGCCCACCGTTTCCTGCACCTGCCATTGTGTGTGCTTCGTCAATGAATAATATAGTTTTGCCTTTTTCTATTAATGCCTCAATTACATCTTTAACACGTTCTTCAAATTGTCCTCTAAATTGTGTACCAGCAAGCAACGTACCAATTTCTAAATTATAAACTGTATGATCTTGTAGATAGTTAGGTACGTCATTATCTATAATACGTTTAGCAAGTCCTTCTGCAATGGCAGTCTTACCTACGCCAGGATCACCAACCATTAACACATTACTCTTTGTGCGCCTTGCAAGTACTTGGCAGATATCATCAATCTCTTCGTTTCTGCCAATAACGGGATCAATCTTTCCATTAGTTGCTAATTCATTTAAGTTAGTGCAATACTCTCTAAGGACAGTTTCGTAGTAAACTTCTTGTTCGTGGTTTCGTAATTGGTGTGCATGATTTAGTTTTACGAATTCTAAGAAGTCTTCGACTTTAATGCCATACTTCATAATAAAATAACTAGTATGTGTATTGTTTTCTTTTGTCATTGATACAAATATGTCAATGATGCTTAACCTGTCTCTGCCACTGAATAGTACCTGTGTAAATGCTCTATTGAATACCCTATCTAATGCTTGTGTTTTACGTAATTGGTATTCTTTCTTAGGATTAATCTTCGGAAGATTGTTAATATAGTCTCGTAATTCTGCTTCAAGCTCTGATATTTGCACACCAAATTCAATTAATGTTTTCTTAAATTCTTTATTTGTTATCATGCAATATAATACATGCTCAGTACTAACAAATTCGTGTTTAAACTTTAACGCAAGTTGATTAGAAGCCTCAATTAGTTTCTCTATGTCATGATTGGATCTCATAGTTCCTCCCGTATTCTTTCAATTATATTTACTTGCCCTTGTGTAAGGTTCTCAGGTATTTTTAAGTTTACAGTCACTAATAGTTTTCCTCTATGCCCTGTATTAGGATCGGGTAATCCATTATCGTGTAATCCTAATACAGTACCGTGTTGTGTACTCGGAGGCACTGTTACTTTTAATTTTTTATTTTCTAACGTTGTTATAGAACATGTAGTTCCGAGTATTGCATCAAATACATTAAGAGTTATATTTGTATGCAAGTTTGTAGGAGTGGTCTCATCTCTTGTAAATTCAGAATGTTTCTTTATGTTTACCTTAACAAAAAGATCACCTGCAGGTAAACTTCCAACTGACGTATCACCTAATCCTTGATATCTTATTGTAGTATTATCCTGTATACCTGCAGGTATACTAACTTGTACTAGTCGTCTTTCACCTGTAAGTTGTCGTACACTAAGAGTTTTATCCTGTTGTACTAATATATCTGCCATATGTAATGTAATACTTACGTTTAAGTTCTTATTTGCGGTTTGTCTACGATACTGTCTTGTTTGATCCGCAAACGGATGGCCTTCGCCAAATACACTAGATAAATCTCTAAACACATCTGAAAAAATATCATTGCTACTAACATTAATGTGTATACGTCCTACACCACTTAATTCGTGATCGTACATTGCACGTTTATCTTGATCTCTTAACGTGGCATAGGCTTCATTAACCATTTTAAATTGTTCTTCATTACCGCCTTTATCAGGATGAGTTTTCATGGCTTTTTCCTTAAAAGCCTGTTTAACTTCTGCTTCTGATGCTGTCGGTTCTATTCCTAATGTTTGATAATGGTTCATATTAGTAATTATACATTAGAAATATGAGGAAAGTAAACTTATTTCTTTCTGACTGCTGGCTTCTGGTTCCAACCACCACGCTGTTCGTGTACTACCACTGGTTCGTTATGATTACTGCTAGTGCTATTAACATATAAGCCAAACCATGCGGCACCTGCGCCAGTAACAACGCTGACTAGACCTGCTTGCTCCATTGTAGGTTCGGGAAGTGCCATAAACCAGGTTGTTACTTCATATAACAAGTAGATATACATGCTAATAAATGCTCTAGGAAACAGTCTCCAACGACTAAAATACTCGGGAGCAATCCATAACCAGCCATTCTTACTCACTGGTTTGTTAAAGGCACCTGCAATAGGACTACCAGTATCTGCTTCTTCTAGGTCTCGAATACGATCACGCATTTGGTCATATTCTTCTCTGTTAACGTTTACTGTGTCTTTACTTGTGCTTGCTTCTGCCATTTTTTATCTCCTCGATTGCTTCTTGGTTACCCAAGATCATTTCTTTGTTGTTATGAGGAGCATTATCAAATACAATTTTCTCTAGTTTTAGAAATGGAATACGTTCATTGGGAACATAACGCCAGACATAATCGCCATCATATGAGCCACCTTCTTTAATAATACCAAATACTGTTTGTGTCACTCCTATCTTAACAATTAATGCACGTTCGCCATCTAGTATAACCTTGTCGCCTTCTTGGAAGGATTTGTTCATAGCAAATGCAACGCCTTTGGCTGCTTTCATACCAAAGTCTTTGATCATTAAACCAATAATAACGATCAGCATCATACTAATAAATGGCATTAGTATTTCAGTAATTTGTATTGCGGCACCTGTGGGTGTAGGGATATCCATATTCTACTCCTCCTTAGCAATATTTATAATTTAAAGGAGAAATATTAAGGTGTTATATCTAATATCCGTTTGGAACCAATATATAATGTATTGTTAGTACAATACCTAAACTTGCACCCAATCCAATCATCATCTTCATAAAGTCTCTGCCTACAATAGGAAACACATTCTTTAATCTATATGATCCGTTGCTCATTGTACTGATTGCTAGTTCTCTACCACATAACAATCCAACGAATACCCAAGTAGTTGACATTGGAATATTGTTTAGTTCTTTGAAGAAAAACAAACATAAAAAGTATGCGGCATCAATTATACATGCACTTCTTACATATCTTGTATGTTGTTTTTCTAAAACAATTTTCTGTATCTTACCTCCGCCTTCACGGAACATAAAACCTAAACCTAATACAAATATTACACTAATTGCAATCATCATATCAACTGGTACTTGTCTTGGTAAAAATACTGCTATGTTGGCAACATCATGACTTAACCATGTCCACCATAAAAAGCCTGTTGTAACCCATTGTCCTATACGCCACCACTGTTTGTGTTCTTCTTTTACTGGATCATTACGTTCATCTAGCCATCGTGCTATTAGTATCCATAAACAGTAAGCAAACACACCTGCTACTGCATAACCCATGATTGACTTTACCAGCATCTTCTCTAATACAAATGTACTTGCAAAGGCACTTAAAACTAAAAAAGACGTACTAACTGGTACGCCTATCCTTGTGAGCAGTAATAATACCAACGGTGCCATAGCATGATACCATTGTATTTCTTGAAATGGTATCTTAGTAAGTCTACCGTAACTGATGTCTCCACCATTTACGGTCCATCCGTACCACAATGCCCATAATAAAACCGCCGAAGCGGCGGCCCACATTGTTGTCCATTTAAATCTTTGATTGTTACTTGCTATCCATGTGCCTAGTGTTTGCACACTATCGTTTGCTATAACACTATAACCCGCAAATAAAAAGCCTAGTGCCATCCATAACGTCAATTGATCCATTGATAAAAAATCCTTATGCTAATTGAGTTTTCTTAAAGATATTTATTGTAGCATCAAATTTTTTAGATTACAAGTATGTTACAGTTCTACCACTTACGACAAGACCAGTAACGTGCTTTGGTCTTAGGTCCTGGATTATCGCAATTATGTCTTGCACGGAAACTTTTACGTGCTTTAGGATTATTTTTTCGTATACGCATAGACTTGCCTTTAACACTACTTCCACCGTGTCCAAAGTTAACCTTTTTCACGTTTCCTGTTTTAGGATCTTTTACATATACTTTAAATTTTTTTACGTCGCCTTGCATTGGCTTATTTAATTTTACTTTGCGGCCTCTATACTCTGCTTCAAACAAGTCGTTCTCATCTATGCTATACGCTAGGTATCCAAACTCCTCATGGAAATCTTGTGTATCTTCTAACGTAATGACATCTTCTTCAATTTTATAAGATTCTTTTGCCATTTTAGTTGCTGTTGCATACATA
>MDTE01026792.1_pt1 | contig 12933 bp, 12 predicted proteins | sample 811231 | NCBI WGS metagenome assembly MDTE01 (sample SAMN05326651, study PRJNA326480) | marine metagenome | isolation source: seawater | place: Indian Ocean: Red Sea | collected 2010
CTACAGGTTCCTCAACTATCTCTTCTTCAGGCTCAATAGTTACTTCTTCAGCTACAGGTTCCTCAACTATCTCTTCTTCAGGCTCAATAGTTACTTCTTCAGCTACAGGTTCCTCAACTATCTCTTCTTCAGTTATATTACTTCCATCTCCAACAATTGCAATTGGCTCTCCAACATTAACTTTTGAACCCTCTTCAACCAAAATTTTCTCCAAAGTTCCTTCTGCATAAGATTCAAATTCCACAACAGCTTTATCAGTTTCTATTTCTGCAACAGGATCTCCAATTTTTACTTCAGAACCTTCTTCCATTAACCATTTCACCACAACACCTTCTTTCATGTCATAGCCCATTTGTGGCATATTAAGTTCTTCAGACAATTACTACCTCCCTAAAAACCAAATAATTCTTTAATTTTAACTAATGATCTATCAATATTTGGTATGACCTGATCCTCTAATTCCGCACTATACGGCATTGGAATATTTAAACTATTTATTACACCAATTGGCCCATCAAGATAATCAAAACATTTCTCTTGAATTACTGAACTGATGTATGAACCAAAAGATCCAGTTTCCCAATATTCATCTAATATTACAACTTTATTTGTTTTTTTAACAGATTCAAATATTAATTCAAAATGAATTGGATTCAAAGATATCAAATCAATTATCTCAGTATTAATATTATTTTTATTTAATTCAGAAGAAATAGATTTTGCCAGAGGAATCATGCCCGACCATGCTATAAGTGTCAAATCATCACCTTCTTCCAAAATTTTAGGAAGTCCGATTGGTGTTTCATAATACTGATCAGGTACTTCATTTTTAACATTGTATAACATTGAATGTTCTACAAAAATAACAGGATTATTATCATTAATGGCAGCTCTAAATAAACCTAAAGCATCTACAGCATTTGAAGGACAAACAACCTTTAAGCCTGGAACTGAAGCATACCATCCTTCAAAACTCTGAGAATGAGTAGCGCCTAATCGACCTCCAGCACCAGTTACTGTACGCACAATAATAGGAACACTAAGTTGCCCATCAGACATATAATAAATTTTAGCAGCATGATTTACTATCTGATCTATCGCTAATAAAGAAAAATTTATTGTCATTATTTCTACTATTGGCTTCATACCCGCCATGGACGCTCCAATAGCAGCGCCTACAAAACCAGATTCAGATATTGGAGTATCCATAATTTTTTCACTTCCATATTCTTCAAGCAAGCCTTTAGTTACTGCATAAGGTCCGCCATACATTCCAATATCTTCACCCATTAAAAAAACATTGTCATTATTATCTAAAGCTTCTTTCAAAGCTTTAGTCAAAGATTCTCTGATAGTTAATTCTGCCATATTACCTAATTATCTGAATAATAAATTTTATCCCTTGCAACAGACATATCTGGCAAAGGGCTATCCTCAGCAAATTTAAGACAATCTTGAATGATTACTTTTACCTCATCTTCCAAATTGCTAATTTCGCTCTCTGTTAATAAATTATTTTCTTTAACATATTGTTTAAATAATAAAATCGGATCCTTATCCTCCCATTCTTTAATTTCAGATTCGTCTCTGTATGCTGAAGGATCAGCCATTGAATGTCCTCTGAATCTGTATGTCATGGCTTCGATTAAAACAGGTCCGCCATTTGTACGTATTTTATTAATAGCTTCTTCTGTTGAATCTTTCACCGTAATAACATCCATACCATCTATCCGAGTTGCAGGCATCCCATAAAGGTCTGCAAATTTATATAAAATATCAGCTGCAGCAGAAGATCTTTTAACATGAGTACCCATGCCATACTGATTATTTTCTAAATAAAATAAAACAGGAAGATCCCATAAAGCTGCTAAATTCATCGATTCATGAAATTCACCTTCATTTACAGCTCCATCTCCAAAAAAACAGAGCACTATTCCATCTTTTTTTTGTTTTTTCAAAGCTAATCCAATCCCAATAGCAATGGGCAAATGACCTCCAACTATAGCATATCCTCCCATAAAATTTAATTCTTTATCAAACAAATGCATAGAACCTCCTTTCCCTCTGCTACTTCCTCCTTCTTTCCCATACAATTCTGCCATAACTTTATTTGGATCCATTCCTCTAGCTAGTGCATGTCCATGATCTCTATAGTGCGTTATAACGTAATCTTGTTTAGTTAATTGAGATATAGAGCCGACAGCAATAGCTTCTTCTCCAATATAAAGATGTAAAAATCCCTTTATTTTCCCTTGCATATACATTCTTCCGCAAGCTTCTTCAAAATGCCTAATTTTCAACATTTCTAACAAATATTTTCTTGAAATTTCTTTATCTATATTCGGCATAAATTAAATATGTATAGCACTCCCTAATGCACCAAGAGAAGATTCCTTTAATATTTCAGAAATTGTAGGATGTGGATGTACTAAATCTCCAATTTCTTTTGAAGAACCTTCTAACATTTTTAGTATTCCTATTTCACCAAGCAATTCTGAAACATTAGCACCAATTAAATGAGCACCTAATAATTCACCAATCTCTTCATCAAAAATTAATTTTGAAAATCCTTCAGAATCTCCCAGTCCTAAAGCTTTCCCGCTAGCTGAAAGAGGGAAAATACCTGTTTTGATTTTATACCCCTTAGCTTTTGCTTCTTCCTCAGTAAGTCCAATACTGGCAATCTGAGGCTCACAATAAATTGCTCTTGGCATATCAATATAATCATTTATAGGTTCTGGATTTAATCCGGCAATCTTTTCTGCTGCTACCACTCCTTGATGAGAAGCAACATGAGCCTGTAAAAGTTTTCCAGTAACATCTCCTATGGCATATATATTATCTATATTTGTTTTCATAAAATTATCTATATTAATCCATCCTTTTGCAGTTTCAACCCCAATTTTTTCAAGACCTAATCCTTTAATATTGCCTTCAGCTCCAACTGCAACTAATACAGTATCGACCTCTAAATCCATTTGTTCATCTTTCACCTTCAAATGAGCAACCACATTTTCTGAAATATCTAGAGTTTCTATTTGAGCATCTGTAATTATATTTATACCCTTCTTTTTATATATTTTCGATAATTCGTCACTGATACTTTTATCTTCTTTATTTAAAATTCTGTCAGCTAATTCAACTATTGTTACTTCACTTCCATAAGCATTGAAAATATAACTAAATTCTACTCCTGTAGCACCTCCTCCAACTATGATTACTCTCTCTGGCACATCTTTTAATTCTAATGCCTGCCTACTAGTTATTACTTTTGATTCATCAATTGGCATGCTTGGAAATTCCATAAATGTTGAACCTGTAGCTAAAACAATATTATCAGATGTAATATTAGTATTAGCATTTTTCAAATTAATCTCAGTAGAGCTTATTAATTCAGCTGTATCTTCATATACTTGCACTTTGTTTTTCTTTAACAAATAAGAAACGCCTGTTGTAAGCTTTCTAACTACTTTTCTGCTTCTTTTTACTGCCTGAGAAAAATCAGGTGTGAATTTATCTATTTTTATACCAAATTCATCTGATGCCTTGATTAAATTAAGTACTTCAGAATTTCTCAATAATGCCTTAGATGGAATACAACCCCAATTTAGACACAAACCGCCAACAGCTTCTTTTTCAATTAATGCAGTTTTCAAACCTAATTGTGCTGCCCTGATTGCCGAAACATATCCTCCTGGCCCTCCTCCTATAACCGTTACTTGAAAATCGTTCAATGAAACCCCTTATGTTTTTAAACATACATAATACAACATTTAGAAATCTTTAGTAATAAGAGTTCAGATGCTGAAATATATTTATATAAATCTAATTATTCTTATTATTATATTAAATTAATGAAAACTAAGTAATAATCGCGAGAACCTTTATATCAAAAAAATAACTTAATCAATAACAATGAAAAAATCTTTAAATCTGAATTGTGATAAACCTTGAGATATTAACTGTTTCGATATAATAATATAGATAGAGAATAATTAAATGAAATAACATCTACCATTTATCGGAGAAATTTTGCCTGAAAAAATTACGGTCGGCATATTAAGGGAAAAAGAAAAATCAGAAAACAGAGTATCTTTAGTTCCCAAAGATGTTAATTTATTAATAAAAATGGGTTTGTCAGTAGAATTAGAAGATGGGGCCGGGGAAAGAGCAGGATTTCTTAATCAAGATTATGAAAATGTCGGTGCACAAATATCAAAAAAGTTGACCGATAAAATTAATATAATTACTTCCGTAAATGCATTTTCTTCCCAAAAAAATTCATATGTGAAAAATTCTTTAATAATTACTACAACTAATATAAGGAATGATAATAAAATTATCGAAATATGTAAAAAAAACAATTTATCTGTTATCGCAATGGAATTTGTTCCAAGAATTGCCAGAGCTCAAAAACTTGATGCTCTTTCATCTCAGGCATCTATAGCAGGATATAAAGCAGGACTTATAGTAGCTAACTCTTTAAACAAATATATACCTTTAATGATGACTGCTGCCGGAACAATGCTACCGGCCAATGTATTAGTTTTAGGGGCTGGCGTAGCAGGATTACAAGCAATTGCTACTGTGAAAAGATTAGGTGCAGACGTTACAGGTTATGATATTAGACTAGCTGCTGGTGAAGAAATTAAGTCTTTAGGAGCTAAATTTATTTCTGATGATTTTGAACAAGATTCAGAAACAGATGGAGGATATGCTAAAGAGCAAAGTAAAAAAAATCAAAAATCACAATTAGAGTTTTTAAAAGAATATATTATTAAAGCTGATGCAGTCATATCAACAGCAGCAATACCCGGTCGTCCTGCACCAAAATTAATTGAAAAGAAAACTGTTCAATTAATGAAACCTGGAAGTGTTATAGTAGATGTTTCGGCTCCTTTAGGAGGTAATTGTGAATATACAAAATTAGGAGAAATAATTATTATAAATAATGTTAAAATCTTTGGACCTTCAAATTTACCTTCAGAAATGGCCTATGACGCATCGACTGTTTATTCAAAAAATATATTTAGCCTAATGGAATTACTTATAAAAGATAAAAAATTAAAAATTAACCTTCAAGATGAAATCATTGACGCAATGTTAATCATTGAAAAAGGTAAAAAAAGAATCAAGGAATAACATTGGACTTATTACCTTTAATTATAATTTTTGCTTTATCATTATTTATAGGATATGAAGTTATCACAAAAGTTCCGTCAACATTACATACTCCTTTAATGTCTGGCTCTAATGCTATATCAGGTATAGTAATAGTAGGAGCAATCATTATTGTTTCAAATGCCAATGAAATCCTTGCAATAATACTATCTGTAATTGCCATAATATTAGCTACTATTAATGTTGTTGGAGGATTTATGGTAACTGATCGGATGTTAGCAATGTTTAAAAGAAACAAAAATAAGGATTAATTTTGTTAGAAATTTCATCAAATATAGAAAATATTGTTTATCTTATTTCAGCTTCTTTGTTCATTATTGGATTAAAAAGATTAGCATCTCCTATTACTGCCAGAAATGGTAACAGGTTAGCATCTCTAGGAATGCTTATAGCAATAATACTAACAATATTAAAATATACTGATAATAACTTTGAATGGATAATAATTGGAATTGTTATAGGAGGATTATTGGGAATAATCCTTTCTAAATATGTTCAAATGACAGCAATACCTCAATTAGTAGCCATATTCAACGGATTCGGAGGAGGGGCAAGTGCCCTTGTTGCTATATTTGAAATACTTTATCCCAAAGAATCAGTAATAAGTGTTTTTGTATTAGCAGCTATAGCATTTTCTACAGTGCTTGGATCCTTAACATTAACCGGTTCATTTATTGCTTTTGGAAAATTACAGGAAATAATTCCAACCAGGCCAATTCTATTCCCTTTGAGAAATTATTTAAATTCTCTTTTAATACTACTAATTGTTTTCTTTGCCATAATATTGATTATTCCAAATTTCAGTTCTCCATATACACTCTATATTTTAATTGCTTTATCCTTGCTTGCTGGAATTCTGATAGTAATACCTATCGGTGGTGCAGATATGCCAGTAATAATAGCATTATTAAATTCATATTCCGGAATAGCAGGCGCAGGCGCAGGATTTGTGCTGAATAATCCTGTTCTGATTATTTCAGGATCTTTAGTTGGAGCATCAGGATTAATATTAACAAAAATTATGATTAAAGCTATGAATAGATCTTTGGCTAATGTAATTCTTGGAGGATTAGGTGCTGAAGATGGTTCTCAGCAAGCAATTAATGAAAATAGAGTTGTAAAATCTTTAAATACAGAAGATGCTGCAATGATTTTAGGATATGCGGAAAATGTAATCTTTGTTCCTGGATATGGTCTGGCAGTAGCTCAAGCACAACACCAAATAAATGAATTAGCAAACATATTAAAAAATAAAGGAACTAATATAAAGTATGCAATACATCCTGTGGCAGGAAGAATGCCTGGGCATATGAATGTTTTATTGGCAGAAGCAAATATTCCTTATAATGAATTGAAAGATTTAGATGAAATAAATTCTGAATTTGATAATACAGACGTTGCAGTTGTTGTAGGTGCAAATGATGTTACCAATCCAATTGCTCGTACAGATCCAAGCTCTCCAATATATGGTATGCCAATATTAAATGTAGATAAAGCAAAATCAGTTATCGTACTAAAACGCTCAATGGCTTCAGGTTTCGCTGGAATTGAAAATGAATTATTCTTTTTAGACAAAACTAGTCTATTATTTGGAGATGCAAGAGAATCAATTGAAAAAATGACTAGAGAAATTAAGAATTTAGATAACATATAAAAAAATTATTTATCATCATGTCTGCATTTATACATCACAATAAATTAAATAATAATCCTAAAAAATCCTATGAAGAAATTGCTATAGATAAAACACAAGGATGTAAAAATCTGGTACAAAGTATTATATATATAAAAGATACACCTTTTAAATTTAACAAAACTAAAGTATCACAAAGAATTGGTTATGTAATTTCAGGTTTAATCAAAATTCAATACAAAGGTACGTACTCAAAACAATCAATCAATAAAACATTCACTCTTGAAGCTGGAAGTAGTTTTCTGATCCCCGAGGGAACTGAATCTGTATTGAGCAATTTAGATAATAATTACTCTATGATATTATTAGTCAAAAGTCCCCAAGATGAATCTATAAAGCTTAAAAAAGCTAAAATTAATAATTTCAATGAAAATTTATTAATTGTAAATAAAAATGATCAAAAAAATTTACCAGCAGGTGAAGACAGATACTTCAAACTTATGATTGACCCAGATTTTGGTTCAAAATATGTAACACAATTTCTTGGATATATTAAAAAAATAAAAGCACCCTTTCATGATCATACATACGACGAAGTAATTTATATTTTAGAAGGTGAAGGAGTAGTACATCACGGCAATTTGCAAACAAAAATAAAAAAAGGATCAAGTATATACTTGCCTCCTGGAACAATTCACAGATTAGAAAATAAAAACAAAAAAGTTGAATTACAATTATTAGGTGTATTTTGCCCAGCCGGCAGCCCAGCAGATAAAGATGAAAAATAAAATATGCTAAAGTTTTTAACCAATAACTATCATTGGGTAATGTTACTGCTAATATGGAGTGTTTACGCTTGCTTTGGAATAGTTAGCGGGTCATTAGCGCCAATCTCTCCATTATTAATTACTGATCTTAATTTTACTTATACACAAATGGGCATAATATTAGGATTTTGGCAATTCATTTATATTTTCACAGCTATGCCTACTGGAAATATTATTGATAAATGGCAACTAAAAAAATCTATAACAATTGGAATTATTGTAATGCTAGCTTCTATGATCTTACGAGGGCTATCAATGAATTTTATATCTTTACTTTTATCAGTGGGGCTGTTTAGTTTTGGGGGACCTATAGCATCTTCAGGTTCTCCAAAATTAGTTGCAACGTGGTTCAAAGAAAAAGACAGAGGTATTGCATCAGGAATATACGCCACTGGGCCTGTTATAGGAAATGCTATAGCATTTGCATCAGCACCAATTATTGCAATAAATATATTTAATAATTGGAGAGGGGTTTCAATAATTTACGGAATAATTTTAATTGTCATCTTAATCATTTGGTTAATATTGGCAAAAAACAAACCTAGAAACAAACCTGAAATAAATATAGAAAAAGTTTCTTATAAAAAATTAATTAAACTAAACACTGTAAAAATAATTATGCTTCTGTCAATAATTTTCTTTTTCATAAGTCATTCCTTAGGTGCATGGGCACCATCAGTCTTGATTGATAAAAATTTTAGCATAACTAGCGCAGGATATATAACTTCAATAAGCACGATAATAAGTTTAATATCGTTAATATTTATTACCTCGATATTTAAAAAAGGTAAAAGAAAAGATGCAATCATATATATACTTCTAATAAGTGCCCTGGCTTCTTTAGGAATAGCATTCTTTTCAGGCTTAAAGTTAATCTTATCTATCTTTTTAATATTTTCCGTAAAAAGAGCATTAATGCCATTATCTACTCTAATTCTAATGGAACATAAAGATATAGGTCCTCAAAAAATAGGCACAGCTGCAGGTATGTTTTTTGCATCAGCAGAAATTGGAGGATTTAGTGGGCCTTTCATAATAGGTTTTATTAGAGATCTTACCAATTCACATCAAATAGGTTTTATATTTAGTGCCATATTATGTTTAACAGGTATATTCTTAGCATTTAAATTAAATGAAACTGAAGATTATACAGTCAATAACAAATGAAATATCCTGGCCAATTAAAAAACATATATTTTAGAAAACTTTGGTTTTCTGATATTTTAGTAGGGTCAGCTGATAATATGGAAATGATAATAATATCATGGGTAATTATTTCTAAAACAAATTCAGGATTACTACTTGGGATATATGGAGCAATTAGATTTTTCAGTACGGTATTTGCACCATTATTTGGGAGTATAATCGATCGTTTTAATAAAAAAACCACCATCTCTATATCTAGATCTTATATGTTAATACATTCAATAATTTTCCTGATATTCTCATTACAAAATATATTAACTACTTTCAACATAATATTTATAACTTTTTTTTATGGGATCGCGAGAACTTCAGACAGAATCTCAAGAGAAGCATTAACGCAAATATTAATAAAGAAAAAAGATTTACGTAATGCTTCAGGGATAATTAGGGCAACAATGGATTTTACAAAAATTATAAGTCCGGTAATTGGAGCAATGGTATACACCAATTTTGGATTAAATTACTCCTATTTCATAATAAGCATTTTATATATAGGTTCATTAATAGTTATATACCCTATTAATATTGATAATATTAATAATCAAAAATTAAATCTTTATAAAGAAATATTAAGTGGCGTAAAATACTTAGCTGACAATAAAACTTTAATTTCCTTAATTTCTTTTGCGGCTCTAGTAAATTTCACAGTATTTACTATGGCTAATGCTTATCTTCCATTTATAAGCAAAAATATCCTAAATGGAGATGCAAATAATCTGGCTCTATTAAATGCATTTACATCTATAGGCGCGCTAATAGGATCAATAATAATATCAACAAATAATTTCACTAATACTCCTGGTAAATTTTTAATATTATTTATCTTTATTTGGCACATCTTAATGTTTGGAACTAGTTTGTTTACAATTCAAATCATCATTGTATGTCTGCTAATTTTATTTGGAATTTCAAGTTCTATAACAATGATAAATATGTCAGTGTTAATTCTTAGTATCTCGAATAAAAATATGATCGGAAGAGTAATAGGGATAAGACAACTTGCTATATTTACATTACCTATCGGCTTAATTATCAGTGGATATATGATTGATCAAATAGGGATAATTTTATCTATTCAGATTATAAGTATCATAGGCATCATCATTTCAATAATACTTACCTTTAAATCAAAAACTCTTTTGTCTTATAGAAATACCGATTAAATTTGTTGAAGACTAAATATATAAGTTGTAATATCTATATAATTTAATCCAAAAATTCGAATATCAAATGGAGAATAAAGATGTCTGATTTATCTAGATCTGTGGCAATTGTTGGAGTTGCTGAATCAGATGAAGTAGGGAAAATTGAAAACAAATCAAACTTACAATTTCATGCTGAGGCAGCTTACAATGCAATAGAAGATGCAGGGATGAAAGCAAGTGATATTGATGGTCTTATTACTGCAGGAACATCAACATTAAACACAGCAGAATTCCTTGGCCTTCACCCTAAATATACTGATACAACTGCTGTGGGAGGTTCTTCATTTGAAATACATATTGCCCATGCTATGGCTGCAATAAACGCCGGCTATTGTGAAACTGTGTTAGTTACACATGGAGAAGCAGGAAGAAGCGCTAGAAATAGACCTGGTGGAAATATGTCTGATCCAGGCAATCAATATGAATTACCATATGGCTTTATTGGACAACCTATAAGTTATTCAATGGCATGCAGAAGATATATGCACATGTACGGAGAAGAAAGAACTAGGCAAGCTTTAGCAGAAATAGCTGTCTCAACAAGAAAATGGGCACAGAAAAATCCTAAAGCATACATGAAAGATCCAATGACTTTTGATGATTACCATGAATCAAGATGGATATCATGGCCTTTTCATTTGTTTGATTGCTGTATTGTAACTGACGGTGGAGGAGCATATATTGTAACTAAAAAAGAAATAGCTAATTCTCTACCAAAAAAACCAGTTTGGGTTCTTGGTGTTTCTGAAGGGCATGATCATAATATAATATCTCAAATGCCTGATTTAACTAGAACATGGGCAAGAAATACTGGCCCTGAAGCATTGCAAATGGCTGGATTAACACATGACGATATTGATTTAGCTATGATATACGATTCATTTACATACACAGTATTAGCAACTTTAGAAAGTTTAGGTTTCTGTAAACCTGGAGAAGGGCCAGATTTCGTAGCAAATCAACGTACTGCACCAGGCGGAGACTTCCCAATGAATACAAATGGTGGCGGATTATCATATTGCCATACTGGTATGTATGGAATGTTTTTAGTCCTCGAAGCTGTGAGACAATTAAGAGGAGAAACAGGAGAAAGACAATTAGATAACCCCAAAACATGCCTAGTAAATGGTACAGGAGGATCCTTATCTTCTACTGGTACCGTTGTACTTGCAATAGATTAATTGAAGGAGAAATAATGTCTAAAGAATATAAAAAACCCATACCAAGCCCCCAAGGTGAATCTGATTTTTATTGGGAAAAAGCAAAACAAGAAGAACTATGGTTAAGAGAATGCCCTGTAAATGGTCCATATTTTTATCCTCGAGATATATCTCCGGGTGCTCTTAGAAAAGATACTAAATGGATTAAAGCTAGTGGCAAAGCGACTCTATTTACATACTCTATTGTACATCGAGCCCCACATCCAGGATTTATTGATGATGTACCTTTTGTTACTGCTATTGTAGAACTGGAAGAAGGCCCTTTAATGCCTACAAACATAATTATGGATGATCCAACACCTGAAAAATTGAAAATAGGTATGCCATTAGTTGTAGAATTTGAACATATTAATGACAAAATAGCTTTACCAAAATTTAAACCATCTTAAATTTATTCTAAGTTTTTCAAAACTTCAAATGGGAAAATACCTGTATAATGCTCGTCATTCCATAAAAATTGCAAAGCATATTTGCCTATATACATAAAATCTTCGATAACAATATCAAAAGGAACTGATGTCGGTTCTAAAATTCTTTTCCCTGACCACTCTTCTTCACAATTTGCACAACCACAATTTAATCTTAAATCTCTTGCACTTAAAGTTTTAATACTATCTCCAAAATCAATTTTTATTTCTTGACCTGAATTAATTATTTCTACTGATTTAACCATATTAATTTATCTCTTCAATACATTTCATAATAACCAAATAATCTTGGGTATTATTAGTACAATATTCATATTTTATAATAGCATTCATTTGATAATAATTTGTATCCAGGACCAAATTATTAGAATTTAAAAAATTTTCATATCTTTGTAAAACTAAAGCAGCTTTATCATATTCACCAAAATTCATATGCAAATTAAATAAAGCTTTATAAAGATCATACCTGCTAGGTCCTAAATTAATTGAATTATTAAATAATTGCTGAGCATATTGCTTATATTCTTCAATTTGATCGGTATCTTCAGAAATTTTAGCAGCTTCAAAATACAATATCCCCAATCTAGCATGTAATTTCCAGTAACCTGGATGCTTGGATATAGCATTATGTCCTTCTGAGAAAGCAACATTAAGTAATTGACTTCTAGAAGGTTCTTTTAATTGTGGAGCTATTTTTATAGCATCATTAACTAGAAAAGTTCTAGCTTCATTTGACATAGGAGGATATCTATTTATTGCTACTAAAATTTGTTCAACTTTACTTTGAATATACCCTTTGTCCTTAGAATCTTCATATGTGATTTGAGAATAATTCCATATATCTGATGAAGTTTGATACATTTTAATTTCTACATTTATAAATATTATAAATATCAAACCAAAAATTAAAATACTCACAAATCTAACATTTTTATTAATTATTGAACCAAAAACAATAATAATAAATTGTTTAAATTTACCTAAATTCTTTGTAAATACTACAGGAGTTTTAATACTAACATTCATCACAGAAATCATAACCATTATTAAAATATAAACTTCGTGAAAATCAAACCAAAACATTTGATGAACAAAATATCCAGCAAAAAAAATAGGTACAATAAATATAATTCTAGATAACCCATATTCTTGATCATTAAAATTAAATCTACCATTTTTAATCGCATTCAAAATGATAGATAACATCAAATATAAATATGCAAACAATCCCAA